>Ga0182748_1000028_pt1 | contig 219489 bp, 218 predicted proteins | sample eDN3rd37CKraftOP_FD_128877 | JGI IMG/M metagenome (GOLD analysis project Ga0182748, IMG submission 128877) | Enriched Organic Plus compost microbial communities from Emeryville, California, USA - eDNA 3rd pass 37_C Kraft OP (version 2) (version 2) ... | reverse complement strand
TCAGGGCCCGGGCGGTGTCCACGTCCGGGGTATGCACCAGGCCGCCGAAGTCGACGATCACCGCCGCGCGGCCGAACAGCTTGGGCGCGCGCTGCACGCGCTGGCGCATCTCGCCGACCAGGCGTTCCACGTCCAGGGTGCGGACCCGCAGGTTGGCGATGCCCACCTGGCCGATCTTCAGCTCGCCGGCCTGCTCGTAACTCGTCGTCGCGCTCACCGCCACCTCAGGTCCCCGTCGCACGGTTGTCGCCGGCGGGGCGGCGCGGGCGACCCACCCAGGGCAGGTCCGGCAGGTCGTCGCCATAGGTCTCGCGGACCCAGGCGTAGCTGCACAGTTCCTTGATCATCATGCTGGCGCGCACGTCCACGTCGGGCATCACGTTCTGCCCGGCCTCGTGGAAGCCGAAGCTGCCGTGGAACAGCAGGGCCGGGTCGGCGCCGTGGTCCAGGAACACCTCGCAGCACAGCAGCGGGTAGCGCAGCTCGGCGTAGCTCTGCACGTCGGCGTAGAAGGCGCGGCCGACGCCACCGCCGCGGCGGCGGCTGGCCACCACGATGCGGTCGATGTAGAAGAAGTGCGGGTAGCGCTGCTTGAACCAGGCGAAGTTGCAGCTGTCGTGCTGGCTGCCGCTGCCGAACCCGACCAGGAAGCCGGCCAGGTTGCCGTCGCGCTCGGCCACCCGGAAGTACTCGGCGGTGTCGTAGAAGCTGCGCACCCGGGCCGCGTCCAGCGGCAGGATGGCCGACCCGGCGTTGTTGTTCAGGGCCAGGATCGAGTCCAGCTCGTGTTCGCGCACGTCGCGGATGACGATGGACATCAGGAATGGAACCTTGCAGATAGGCGGACCGGCCATGCCGGCAATGCGCCCGGATTATCGCATGGGGTCGCCGGGCCCGGCGAGGGCATGACTTCCGGGGCAGCGGACCGGGGGCCCCGGCCCGTAAGATGCGGCCATGTTCGGACCGATCAGCCACACCCGCCTGCTGCGCTACGCCGGCCTGTTCACCTGGGGCATGGTGGGCGTGCCGCTGGTCTATTCCCAGTACGTGCCGGCCTACGGCGCGGAGGAGCAGACCATGGGCCGGGTGGGGGCCGGCTTGCTGTTCGCCTCCTACCTGGGCTTCGGCGCCTGCTACTGGTGGCTGACCCGCGGCCTGGGCCGGGCGCGGCCGGCCTGGCACGACCGCGGCCTGCTGCTGGTGCTGACCCTGTTCGCGCTGGCGGTGAGCTACTTCAACGGCTCGGGCCTGGGCAGCATCCTGCTGATGGTCGCCGCGGGGGTGATCCCGTGGCTGCTGCCGGCCGGCTCGGGCGTGCTGTTGCTGCTGCTGAGCCAGCTGGCGGTGCTGCCGATCTACTACGGCGTGTTCCGGATGCCGCTGTTCGAGGCGCTGATGCAGTCGCTGCTGTACGGCGGCTTCTCCATGTTCATCTACGTGACCAGCCTGGTGGCGCGGCAGCAGGCCGAGGCCCGGGAGGAGCAGCGCCGGCTCAACGCCGAACTGCGCGCCACCCGCGCCCTGCTGGCCGAGAGTGCCCGGGTCAACGAACGCACCCGGATCTCGCGCGAGCTGCACGACCTGCTGGGGCACCACCTGACCGCGCTGAGCCTGAACCTGGAAGTGGCCAGCCACATGACCGAGGGCCGCGCCCAGGAGCACGTCAGGCAGGCCAATACCCTGGCCCGGCTGCTGCTGACCGACGTGCGCGAGGCGGTCAGCCAGCTGCGCGACGCCAGCGGCGGCATCGACCTGTCCGCGGCGCTGCGGCCGCTGGCCGACCACGTGCCCTCGCTGGACGTGGAGCTGGACATCCAGGCCCCGCTGCCGATCGACGATCCCGAGCGCGCCCACGTGGTCCTGCGCTGCACCCAGGAAATCATCACCAACGCGGTGCGGCACGCCGCCGGGGCGGACCGGCTGGCGATCCGGGTATGGCGCGAGGACGCCACCATCCGCCTGGAGGCGCGCGACAATGGCGAGGGCGCCGAGGGCCTGGTCCCCGGCAACGGCCTGCGCGGCATGCACGAGCGGGTGCAGCAGTGCGGCGGGACCCTCGACATCCAGACCCGGAAGGGCGCCGGCTTCGTCCTGCGCCTGTCCATCCCTGCATCAGCCCCGGCGCGGCCGGCGATCGAAGGAGCGTTGCCATGATCAGAGTGTGCCTGGTCGACGACCAGACCCTGGTGCGCCAAGGCATCAAGTCCCTGCTGGCCCTGGACGGCGGCATCGAGGTGGTCGCCGAGGCCGCCGACGGGCGCCAGGCGGTGGAGATGATCCCGAAGGTCGCCCCGGACGTGGTGCTGATGGACATGCGCATGCCGGTGATGTCCGGGCTGGAGGCGCTGCAGACCCTGTCCCAGGCCGGGCAGCTGCCACCGACCATCATCCTGACCACCTTCGACGACGACCAGCTGGTGCTGGCCGGGCTCAAGGCCGGCGCCCGCGGCTACCTGCTCAAGGACGTGTCGCTGGAGCAGCTGGTGGGGGCGATCCAGACCGTGGCCAGCGGCGGCTCGCTGGTGCAGCCGGCGGTGACCCAGCGCCTGCTCTCGGGCCTGGAGCACATGCGCAACGACTTCGTCAGCCTGGACCGCCCGGACCCGCTGACCGACCGCGAGACCGAGATCCTGCGGCTGATGGCCTCCGGCTTCTCCAACAAGGAGATCGCCAATTCGCTGGGCGTGGCCGAGGGCACGATCAAGAACCACGTGTCCAACATCCTCAGCAAGCTCGGCGTGCGCGACCGCACCCGGGCGGTGCTCAAGGCCTTCGAGCTGCAGCTGGTCTGAGCGCGCTGCCCGGCGCGTGCGTGCCTGGCCGCGCCGCGTGCGCAACCGGGTGCTGGCGCCGGTCGTCGGTGGCGCGGCCCGGCCGCCACGGTCCTGTCATCCTTCCCCACGCTGGCGTATGGGTTTTTTGCGGAGGTCCTGGAATGCCCTGCCGGCATCGCGGCCGGGAGGGCCGGAATCCTTGTGCCGTGGGCGTTTGCGCCGGGCGCTGATGTAAGAATTCCGTTCAATCGCGCTCCGGTGCATGCATTCGGCTGCGCGCACGCCAAGAACCCTGTTACGATTCGCGGCTCGCATCGCAAATACGCCGTGGAATCGGCCCCGGAGACTCCTGAATGACCCGTCTTATCGAGTTCCTGATCGCATTGGGGATCGTGGCCGGCCTGGCCCTGCTGGTCGGTGTCGTACTTCCCGACCACCGCCACATCACCGAAAGCGTGGAGACCAACCGCAAGATGACCATCGTGTACGACACGGTGAACAATCTGCGCCGCTTCAGGGACTGGAATACGCTGGTTCTGCGTGATCCGAAGATCCAGCTGAAGACCTCCGGCCCCGAGTCCGGCGTCGGCGCCCGCCTGGACTTCGTCTCCAGCGACGACCGCATCGGCACCGGCAGCTGGGAGATCGTCGAGAGCATCCCGAACGAGAAGGTCGTCATCAAGGTCGAGGACGCCACCGCCGGCCACGACAAGACCGTGCAGTTCCTGCTGGAGCCGACCGGCAAGAACAACCGCAACGTCAAGATCACCCAGACCTACGACGTCGAGTACGGCTGGAACCTGGTCGCCCGCTACGCCGGCCTGTACGTCAACCGCCACGTCGGCGACGACATGAAGATGGGCCTGGCGCGCATGTCCAACATGCTGGCCTCGGTGCCGAACTTCGACTACCGCGCCGACGGCGTCACCCTGCGCGACCTGTCCGTGGTCGAGGTCCCGGCCGAGGACCTGCTGGTGGTCAACGCCGGCAACGTCGACCGCAGCAACGACGCGATCAAGCAGTCGATCAAGAACAACCAGGAGTGGATCAAGCGCACCATGGAGGCCAACAACCTGGAGGCCGCCGGTCCCGTGCGCATCGTGACCACCGACTTCGGCCAGGAGAAGTACGCGTTCGACGTGGCCATCCCGGTCCGCCGCAAGGGTTCGGCCCCGGCCGAGGCCCCGGCCGCCGTCGAGGGCGAGGAGGTCGACGAGGCCGCCGCCAAGGCCGCCCAGGACGCCGCCTTCGCCAAGCCGGTCGCCGCCTCCGGCGAGCCGCTGCAGGTCAAGATTCCGGACGGCGCCCCGGTCGAGTACGTGCGCACCAAGGGCGGCCGCGCCGCGTTCGGCCAGTTCACCGGTTCGATGGCCGAGCTGGACGCGATCCGCAACTCGGTCCGTGCCTGGGCGACCACCCACGGCTACGAGGTCACCGACCGTCCGTACGAGGTCTGGGAGGGCGGGGTCGACAAGGCCTTCACCCTCGAGGGCGAGTACGACGTTTACTGGCACGTCAAGTAATACCGCCGCGGCCGGCCCGGCCGGCCCAGGCACCCCGGAAAGCGCCGCGAAAGCGGCGCTTTTCGTTTAGGCTGCCGCGCATGGAGGAAACCGCCATGAACCCGACTTCGCGCGCGCCGGCCGCCGCCGGCGCGCTGCTGGCGGCGCTGGCGATCGGCCTGTCGGCCTACGCCGCCCATGGCCTGGACGACGGCCACGCCCGTTCCAACCTGCAGACCGCCTGCCTGTACGCCTTCGGCCACGGCATCGCCCTGGCCGCGCTGTGGCCGCGTGCCGCCGGCCGCCTCGCCCGGGGCGCGTTGCTGGCGCTGCTGCTGGGTACGCTGCTGTTCTGCGGCAGCCTCGCCGGCGGCGCCCTGGCCGGCTGGCCGACGCGACTGGCGCCGGCCGGCGGCACGCTGATGATGCTGGGCTGGCTGGGCTGGGCGGTATCCGCCCTGCGCGGGCGCTGAGGCCATGCCGCGCCACGCCCGCGGGTTCGACGTGCAGGCCGCCTGGGACCACCTGGTCCGGCGCGACCGCAGGCTGGGCGCGTGGATGCACCGGATCGGGCCGCTGCCGCCGGAGGCCGGCTGGCGCCGCCGCTTCGACCCGGTCGATGCGCTGGCGCGGGCGATCCTCTACCAGCAGCTGTCCGGCAAGGCCGCCGCGACCATCGTCGGCCGGGTGGAGGCGGCGATCGGCAGCAAGCGCCTGCACCACGACACCCTGGGCCGGGTCGACGACGCCACCCTGCGCGCCTGCGGCGTGTCCGGCAACAAGACCCTGGCCCTGCGCGACCTGGCCGCGCGCGAGGCCCGCGGCGAGATCCCCGACCTGCGGCGCATGGCCTGGATGGACGAGGACCAGATCGTCCAGGCCCTGGTGCCGGTGCGCGGCATCGGCCGCTGGACGGTGGAGATGATGCTGATGTTCCGCCTCGGCCGGCCGGACGTGCTGCCGGTGGACGACCTGGGCGTGCGCAAGGGCGCGCAGATCGTCGATGGCCTGGAGCTGCCGCCGACGCCGCGGCAGCTGGCCGAGCGCGGCCAGGCCTGGGACCCGTACCGCACCTACGCCAGCCTGTACCTGTGGCGGATCGCCGACGGCGCCGGCACCGACCCCGCCGCGCCGCGCACCAACCGCTCCCAGGACTGAGGCCTCAGCCGCGCAGCGACATCCGCACCAGGGTGTCGTCGTGGCGCACGTGGTGGTGGTAGATCGCCGCGGCCGCGTGCAGGCCGACCAGCCAGTAGCCGGCGGTGGCGATGCCTTCGTGCCAGGCCTCCAGCTGCCCGCCCAGTTCCGGGCCCGGCTCGAACAGCACCGGCAGCGACCAGCCGCCGAGCGACGGCGCCACGCCGTGGGCGTTGAGCACCAGGTAGCCCAGCACCGGCATGGCCAGCATCAGCGCGTACAGCGCCAGCGCGACCAGCCTGGCCAGCAGCAGCTGCCACCGCGGCGGCTCGGGCAGGATCGGCGGGGTGGTGCCGGTGGCGCGCAGGCCCAGCCGCACCCAGGTCAGGCAGAACACCGCCAGGCCGAGGAAGTAGTGCGAGGTCTTCATCAGGTCGCGCGGCACGCTGCCCCTTGGGAAGAGGCCACGCAGCTCCATGCTCGCGTAGACCGCGGCCAGCAGCACCAGGGTCAGCCAGTGCAGGGCGATGAGCGAGGGACGGTAACGGGAGCTCTGGATGGCCATGGGGTGCCTGCTGGACCGGGACAGGCGTGCAGTGTCGGCAGCTTCGCCCGCGCCGGCCTTGATCAGGCGCAAGCGCGCCGTTGCCTTAGCGGTGCGGGTGGAAGCGCCAGTGCCAGGGCTCGTAGACGATGCCGTGCGGGTTGTCGCGCGGATAGCTCATGCGGAACCCGAAGCCGCCCGCATGCGCCTGCAGCCAGGCGAAGGCGGCGGTGGCCTCGAACGACTCCTCCGCCGGCGGCTCGCCGGGCGTGCCGATGTCCAGCGCGCTGCCGGCGTGGTGCTCGCTGTAACCGGGCGCGGCGTTGACCGTGAGGACCTGCGCCACGGTCTGCCCGCGCGCCAGCTTGCGCTCGAAGATGCCCAGCTGGTAGTCGTGGCTGCGGTAGCCGGAGATGGATTCCAGCACCACGCCGTCGGCCGCGGCGGCGCGGCGCATCGCCAGCCAGGCGCGGGCCGCGTCCGGCAGCAGCCACAGCGGCCGCTGCCAGCGGTCGCGGCCGGCGAAGGCCAGCCATTCCGGTTCGGCCAGCGGTGCCAGCCCGGTGCGCGCCTCGTAGGCGGCGGCGTCGATCCCCAGCGCGGCCAGGCGTTGCTGCAGCCGCTCCAGTGGCAGCGGTTGCGGCGCCGGCAGCGGGCCGCGAGCCGGGTGCGCCTCGGCCGCGGCCAGCGCGTCCAGCGCCTCGTCGATGCCCGGCTCGCGTGCCAGCCGCGGCACCAGTGCCAGCACGCCGTCGGCGCGCACGGTGGCCAGGTAGCGGCCGTCGCGCTTGCGCCGCAGCACGGTATGGGCCTGGGCCAGGGCGCGGGCGTCGGCATTGCCGCGCGCGCGCAGCAGGCCGGCCGGCCACAGTTCGATCTGCCCGGTGTTGACCAGGCGTGTGCGCAGGGGCTGGGGAGGCAGGTGCATGGGGTGCAAGCCTAGGCCGGCAGGCGCGGTGCCGCCAGCCCGCGCGCCGCTAGCGCGGCGCCGGAATCCCGGCGGCGGCCGCCAGCTGCTCCAGCAGGTCGCGCGGCCGCTCCGGGGTCAGCAGCAGGTAGCGGCCATCGTGGCGCGGCAGCAGCAGCACCTTCTCGCGCCGGGTCAGCAGGCAGAAGGCGCGGGCGCGGTTGCGCAGCAGGTAGTGGCCGGCGCGGAAGCCGGGCAGGCCCAGGCCCCACAGGCGCACGCGCGGGCTGAAGTCCGGGTGTGCGTCCAGGTCCACGAGCCGGGCGCGCGCCAGGTCCAGCTGCGCCACCGCGACCTTGTGCGGGAACAGGCCGGCGGCGTTCACCGACAGCACGCCATCGGCCAGGCGGATGCGGCGCACGTGCAGCAGGATGAAGGGCCCGGCGAAGGCCAGGGCCATGGCGGACATCATCACCAGCCAGGCTGGCACCGGGTTGCCGGGGGGCGGGCGCAGCAGGGTCTCGTGGCGCAGGGCGAACACCAGCGCCACCATCCCCGCCCACAGCACGGGCAGCAGCCACAGCGCGGGGGCGGGCGGCGCGGGGACTTCGAATTCGCGGGCGGAAATGCCGGGACGGGCCATGCTCAGGCGTGCCTCCGAAGGCCATGCGGGACCGCGCGCCGGGGCGTGTGCGCGCGGCGTTCCAGGGGATGCAGGGTGGTGGCGGACAGCGTGGGTGCGTGCATGCGTGGCTCCTTCAGGACCGCGGCAGCGCCGGCCCGGCGCCCAGGGCCAGGCCAGGCGCGCGGCGTGGCGGCATGGCGGTGGCTGTGGCGTCCGGGCAGGCGGGCCAGGTGGGCCAGGTGGGCATGGGGCTCGTCCTCAGGCCGGGCGCTTGAACACCAGGGTGGGCGAGGGCAGGCTCGGGGTGGAGTGGACCACGTTCACCAGCTCCCAGCCCAGGCGGCCGTGGCGGTCCAGTTCCTCCTGCAGTTGCTCGACCTTGTAGCTGCCCAGCAGCGAGGTCTTGACCTCGACGACCAGGTACCGCCATTGCGTGGTGCTCATTGCTCTTCCTCCTCCGCCTCCGGGCGGGTATCCGGTCTGGGCAGGCGCCCGGCCTTGCGCAGCGCCTCGCGCAGCACGTATTCGATCTGTGCGTTGAGGCTGCGCAGCTCGTCGTCGGCCCAGCGCTGGGTCGCGGCGAGCACTTCCGCGCTGATCCGCAGCTGGAAGGCCTTGCGCTCGGTCATCGGCGGGGGCGTCCGCGGCGCGCGTGCAGGATGGTGGAGATCGCCAGCGCGTTGACCGCCAGGGCCATGGCCACGGCCACCGCGGTGACCGCGCCGCGGCCGCCGCCGGCGAAGTACAGGCCGACGGCGCCGCACAGGATGGCCAGGGCGATCAGCGCCCAGCGCAGGGCCAGGCCGCGCGCGTGTTCGTCGTCGTAGCGTGCGTACCAGGTGGCCACGCCCAGCGCGGGCAGGCCGGTGATGGCGACGACCAGGGCGGCGAGCGCGTCCATTCCGTCCACCTCAGTACAGGGAGCCGGCGTTGACGATCGGCTGGGTGCCGCGGTCGCCGCACAGCACCACCAGCAGGTTGCTGACCATCTGCGCCTTGCGTTCCTCGTCCAGCTGGACGACGTCGTTCTTCTGCAGCTCGGCCAGGGCCATCTCGACCATGCCCACCGCGCCGGCCACGATCCGGGTGCGGGCGGCGATCACCGCGTTGGCCTGCTGCCGCTGCAGCATGGCCTGGGCGATCTCCGGGGCGTAGGCCAGGTGGCTGATGCGTGCCTCGATCACCTCCACGCCGGCCCGGCCCAGGCGCTCGGCGATCTGCGCCTGCAGGTGCTCGGAGATCTCCTGCGGGTGGCTGCGCAGGGCGATCTGGCCGTCGTCGTGCTGGTCGTAGGGGTAGCTGGAGGCCATCGCCCGCAGCGCCGCCTCGGACTGGATGTGGACGAAGCTCTCGTAGTCGTCGACGTTGAACACCGCCTCGGAGGCGTCGACCACCTGCCACACGATCACCGCGGCGATCTCGATCGGGCTGCCGTCCAGGTCGTTGACCTTGAGCTTGCCGCTCTCGAAGTTGCGCACGCGCTGGCTGACCTTGCGCTTGGAATAGAAGGGGTTGTTCCAGCGCAGGCCGGCTTCCTTGACCGTGCCCACGTACTTGCCGAACAGGCTCAGCACCGCGGCCTGGTTGGGCTGGATCGAATAGAGCCCGATGAACGCCAGCAGGGCCAACAGCAGGGTGGCGGCCGCGCCGGCCAGGCGCGCCACGTCCGGGGCGCCGTCGCCGGCGCCGATGCCGGTGAAGAACAGCCAGGCCGTGGCCGCGGAAAGGGCGAGGGCCGCCAGCAGGACGGGGATGCCGGGCAGGGAATGGATCGGACGCTCTTTCATGGGTGCTCTCCAGGTGACGCCTCAATCTGATATCAAAACGATATCAGTCGTCAAGAGGGCTTCCGGGAGGGGGCGGCCGCCGCGGCGGCGGCTACACTGGCCGCCCTTTCACCACCTGCCGCACCGCCATGGTCCGTATCGGAACCCCGCTGACCCCCCATGCCACCCGCGTCCTGCTGCTCGGCTCGGGCGAACTGGGCAAGGAGGTGGCGATCGAGCTGCAGCGCCTGGGTGTGGAGGTGGTGGCCGCCGACCGCTACGCCGATGCGCCGGCCATGCAGGTCGCCCACCGCAGCCACGTGCTGGACATGCTCGACACCTTCGCCCTGCGCGAGCTGATCGCGAAGGAGGAGCCGGACCTGGTGGTGCCGGAGATCGAGGCGATCCACACCGAGACCCTGGTCCAGCTGGAGGCCGAGGGGCTCAAGGTGATCCCGACCGCGCGCGCGGCGCGCCTGACCATGGACCGCGAGGGCATCCGCCGCCTGGCGGCCGAGACCCTGGGCCTGCCGACCTCGCCGTACCGCTTCGTCGACACCCTGGAGGAGTACCGCGCGGCGGTGGAGGCAATCGGCCTGCCGTGCGTGGTCAAGCCGGTGATGTCGTCCTCGGGCAAGGGCCAGAGCATCGTGCGCGAGGCCGCGCAGGTGGAGGCGGCCTGGGAGTACGCGCAGACCGGTGGCCGCGCCGGCGCCGGCCGCTGCATCGTCGAGGGCTTCGTCGACTTCGACTACGAGATCACCCTGCTGACCGTGCGCCATGCCGGCGGCACCAGCTTCTGCGAGCCGATCGGCCACCTGCAGAAGGACGGCGACTACCGCGAGAGCTGGCAGCCACAGCCGATGTCGCCGCGCGCGCTGGAGCGCGCCCAGGCCATCGCCCGCGCCATCACCGACGACCTCGGCGGCTGGGGCGTGTTCGGCGTGGAGCTGTTCGTCAAGGGCGACGAGGTGTGGTTCTCGGAGGTGTCGCCGCGCCCGCACGACACCGGCCTGGTGACCCTGGTCTCGCAGGAACTGAGCGAGTTCGCGCTGCACGCGCGGGCGATCCTCGGCCTGCCGGTGCCGGTGGTCCGCCAGAACGGCCCCAGCGCCTCGTGCGCGCTGCTGGCCAGCGGCCACGGCGTGCCGGTGTTTTCCGGGATCGACGCGGCGCTGGCGGCGCCGGACACCGCGCTGCGCCTGTTCGGCAAGCCGCGGGTGGAAGGCCAGCGCCGGGTCGGCGTCACCCTGGCGCGTGGCGCCGACATCGAACAGGCGCGCGCGACGGCGCGCGACGCGGCCGCGGCGATCGGGATCGAGCTGCTGCCCTGAGCGGGCAGCAGGCGGCTACAGCGGCGCGGCGAAGCGGGCGCCGGCCAGGCGGATGCTCCACACCAGCTCGACCATCGCCAGGTTGTTGAGCAGCGGCTCGCCGGCCAGTACCAGCCAGTAGCCGGTGCCGTCGATCCACAGCGGGATGAACGACCACTCCGGCAGCAGCATGTCCGGATCGTCGTGGAACGCCACCCGCTGCGCGCCGGCCCAGCCGCGCCGGGCCTGGCGCGCGGCGAACGAGGAATAGTCGGCCGCCGCCGCGCTGAGGGTCTCGGCTAGCTCCTGGTCCAGGCCGGAGTGGCCCAGGCAGAAGCCGCTGTCGGAGGCCAGCACCGCGCGGCGCTCGCCGGACAGCGGCGCGATCACGTGCTGGGCGAAGTCGCCCAGGCGCACGTCCGGCGCCGGCACCTGCCGGCGCAGCAGCTGCACCCACTGCTTCTCCTGCAGCTGTTGCAGCATGCGCCCGTTGCGGTCGTGCTCCTGGCGCCAGCGCGCCAGTTCCATCGCCTGCGGGGCGGACAGCAATGCCTGCACCGCGCGCTGCGCCGGGCCCGGTTCGGGCGTGGAGAAGCCGTGCAGTGCGCCGCGCGGGGTCGGCAGCAGCCACTTGGCGGCGTCGGCAGGGATGTCTTGGGACGCGGGTTCGACCAGTTCCAGGCTCATGGGCTTCCCTTGCGTGAGGTGGGCGCCTCGGCGCGGTCGCCGATGGCCGCGTGCTGTTCCAGCCAGTCGGCGACCCGCTCCCAGCGGTCGCCCACGGCGATCTCGTGCCGCCGCAGGTCGCGGCTGGCGAGCATGAAGGCGTACTTGTCCTGGCAGGAGACGCAGTGGTCCAGGAACTCGTGCTCGACGCGCGCCGCGTGCAGCGGCTCGCCGTCCAGCAGCGCCTCGACCACCTGCGCCGCCAGCCGCCGCGAATGGTCCGGGCTGGCGCGGCGCACCCGCGCCGGGACGTCGGCCGAGGGCTGGGCGAACACGCTCCAGCGGGTGGCCAGCGCGGTGATGGCCGGCAGCACGTGGCCGTGCGCGTGGCGGCCGAAGGCCTCGGCCACGTACGGCGCCAGGCGGCCGGAGGCCAGGTGCAGCGCGGCCTGGCGCAGGGCGGTGTCGGCCCGCGGCAGGGCCACGAACATGTCAGCCAGCGCGCCCTGCACCGGTTCGGTGTCGCCCAGCTGCAGCGCCGCCTGCAGCCGCGCCAGGTGGGCGGCGGTGTCCTGCGGCGCGCGGGCGACGGCGCGGGTGCGTTCGCGGAACTCGCGGCGTGCGTCGAGGGTGGCGGCCATGCTCAGTCCAGCAGGGTGTCCATCAGGTCGATCATGAACTCGGCGTCCTCGCGCTCCATGGCCTCGAACCCGGCCGGCAGGCCCAGCGCCTGCAGCACCTCGGCGTCGCCGGGGCGGGACGGGTCGACCGCCAGCAGCGCCGCGGCCAGCGGCTGCAGGTCGTCGCCCACGCGCGGATGCGCCAGCAGCACGTGGCTGATGTCGCGCAGCTTGCTTTCCACCAGCACCTTCAGCTGCCCGCGGGTGATGCGGGCCAGGGCGTGGTAGGCCGAGGCCAGGAAGAAGCCGGCGTCGACCTGCCCGGACAGGGTCATGCGCGCGGCCGCCTGGTGGCTGTTGGCCGGCACCCACTGGATGTCGCGTTCGGTGAGGTCGGCCGGCTCCAGCAGGCGCAGGCCGATCAGGCGCACGTCGCGGTTGTCGGTCACCGCGATCCGGCAGCCCGGGCGCAGTTCCTCCACCACCGACACCGGCGAGCCGGCCGCGGTGGCGATCACCATCTCGTTGGAATGCGCGGCCGGGCGGGCGAAGGCCTGGTAGCCCTGGCCGCGGATCATCGCGGTGGCGTCGAACGGGTTGGCGTAGACCAGGTCGGCCAGGCCGTCGCCCAGCATCTGCGCCTGCTCGCGCGCGTCGGCCGGCATCAGCAGGTGCAGGCGGGTGCCGGAGCGGTGCTGCAGCAGGGTGGCGAGCATGTACCAGCCGGGGAAGTTCTCCGGCGCGAAATCGGGGGCGACCAGCAGGTTGAGGGTCATGCGGTGGCCTCCGCGGCTTCCTGCTCCAGCCACTGCCGGTACAGCGGCAGCACCTCGGCGATGGCGCGGCGCGAGGGCTTGCGCCGCACCGAGGTGTAGCCGACCACCTGGCCGTGGCGCACGTTGGGCAGTGCGGTGGCGTAGACCCAGTAGTGCTTGCCGTCCTTGCGCAGGTTCTTGACGTAGCCGTGCCACTTGCGCCCGGCCTTGAGCGTGTCCCACAGGTCGGCGAACGCGGCGCGCGGCATGTCCGGGTGGCGCAGGATGCTGTGCGGGGCGCCGATCAGCTCCTCGCGGCTGTAGGCGCTGAGTTCGACGAAGGCCTCGTTGGCGTGGGTGATCACCCCGTCCAGGTCGGTGCGCGAGACGATCAGGCGCCCGTCCGGGTAGGGCACTTCCTCGTCCGTCCAGTACACGGTGCGGCGGGTACCGTCGTGGCAGGTGTGCACGGCCTGCAGGTGCGGGCCGGCGGGCGGGGTCATGTCCGGCAGGCGGCTCATCGCGGCCCCCCTCAGACCATGCGGCCGAGGGCCTGGGCGGCCCGCTTGATGTCCAGGAACGCCAGGCCGAGCTTGACCTCGGCGCGGGTGAGCACGGTCAGCACCGCCTCCTCGCCGGCGGCGGTCATGATCACGTAGCCGTCCTCGCCCTGGACCAGGACCCGCTCCAGGCGGCCGCGGCCGAGTTCGCGCGCGGTGCGCTCGCCCAGCGACAGCAGGGCCGCGGACATGGCGCCGATGCGGTCCTCGTCCATGCTCTGCGGCATGGCCGCGTCGATCAGCAGGCCGTCGATGGAAATGAGCGCGGAGGCCTCGATGTCGGCACTGGAGCTGGTGAGGTCTTCCAGGGTCTGCCGGATCTGCGCGGCGCGCGGGTTGTGCTGGAGAGGGATGGCGTTCATGGCGCGGATTCCAGCACGCGCCCCCGACCCCCCGTTTTGATCAGGATCAATCGCCGGCGGTTGTCCGACCAACGGTCAGGTCGACCCAGACCAGGTGGTGGTCGCTGCCGTCGGCAATGGCCGCCGCCGGCTCGTGCGAGGCCGGCCAGAACACCCCGCTGCCGCGCACCTGGAAGCCGGTGGACGGGATCACGTAGTCCAGCCGCATCGCGCCCGAGCGCGGGCCGAAGTCGCCGGTCACGTGCTCCGGCGCGCCGCGCCGGAGCAGCCCGGCCGCGGCATAGGCGCGCGCCTTCTCCGCGCCGCCGGCCGAGGCGGGCGGGTCCATGCGCAGCACGCGCGGGTGCCCGAGCAGGCCGAGGATGGCGTCGTGGTGGCCGTCGCCGTCGACCGGGTCGTTGTTGAGGTCGCCGGCGATGACGAAGCGCTCGCCCGCGGGCAGGCCGCCGCAGCGGCCGGCGTCGTCGCACAGCCAGGACAGGTCGCCGCCGGAGATGTAGTGCTGCCACAGCCGGATCTCGTCGGCATTGCGCGCGCCGTTGCGGTCCTCCGGGCCGTCGAACACCGGCGGGGTCGGGTGCGAGACCAGGAAGTGCACGGTGCCCTGCGGGGTGTGCACCGGCAGGTCCCAGTGCGACTTGGACGACAGCCGCAGCTGCGTCCACACCGCGTCTTCGTGCCACGGCTGGCCGCTGGCCGGGTCGATCGGGCGACGGGCATCGGGCATCGCGCTCCAGCGCAGCAGCTGGAAGGTGCGCGCGTTGCCGGCGTCGATCGGATGGCGCGACAGCACCAGCATGCCGTACTGCCCCGGGTGCAGGCCGAAGCCCCAGGCGTCGTTGCCGCGCTGCCGTCCCTCGCCGCCGATCGTGCCGTCGCGGTCCAGGTCCAGGCCGCTGGGCACGCCGGTGTTGACCGGCGCCAGGTAGCGGTAGGGGTAATGCAGCGGCTCGCCGCCGCCGGGCTGGGCCTGCTCCAGGTAGGCGCGCTGGAACAGGTCCGCGGCGCGGCCGTCGGCGTCGTAGTCGAACTCGTTGATCAGCACCAGGTCCGGGCGCACCTGCTGCAGCACCGCGGCGACCTTGCGCGCGCCGGCGTCGCCCGCCTGCAGCCGCGCGATCACGCCGCCGGCTTCGTCGTCATAGAGGGAGACGTTGTAGGTGGCCACGCGCAGCGTGGCGTCGTTGCCGGGGGCGGGCGTGGACGAGGCGCAGGCGCTCAGCATCGCCAGCAGCGGAAGGATCGGGAACAGGGTGCGCATGCGCGGATTCTCGCACGGCGCATGCGCATCAGTACGGGAATTCCCGCCAGCCGCGCCCGTCGAACGCCTCCAGCGGGCGGAAGCGGCGCTTGTAGTCCATCTTGGCGTGGCCGTCGATCCAGTAGCCCAGGTACAGGTGGGCCAGGCCCTCGCGCCGCGCCCATTCCAGCTGGCGCAGGATCGCCAGCGTGCCCAGGCCGTGCGCGGCCTCCTCCGGCTCGTAGAAGGTGTAGACCGCCGACAGCCCGTGCGGGGCGCGGTCGGTCACCGCCACCGCCAGCAGCCGGCCGGGTCCGCTGCTGCCCGGCGCCGGCGGTTCGCGCAGCTCCAGGAAGCGGGTGTCCGACCAGGCGCCGACCAGGAACTGGTCGAACTCGGCGGTGCCGTGGTCGTCCATGCCGCCGTCGCGGTGCCGCGCCAGCAGGTAGCGGTGGTAGAGGTCGAAGTGCTCGTCGGTGCGGCGCGCCGGCACGATCCGCGCGCTGATGTCGGCATTGCGGCGCAGGCAGCGGCGCTGGCTGCGGTCCGGCTGGAACCGCTGCACCGGGATGCGCACCGCCACGCAGGCGCGGCAGGCGGCGCAGGAGGGGCGGTAGACGATGTCGCCCGAGCGGCGGAAGCCCCATTCCAGCGCCTGCGGATAGACCAGCCCCAGGCGCGGGTCGCGCGGGTCCAGCACCAGGTCGCGGGCCTCGCGCTCGGGCCAGTAGCCACAGGGATGGCTGCCGGTCTGGTACAGGCGCAGGTCATCGGCGGGGGAGGTGTCGTGGCCCATGGCGATGCGGTCGGCGGATGCGCCCAGCATAGCGCCGCCATCCGCGCCGGGCCGGCGCTCCAGCCCGGCTGGTGGCTGAACGGGTCCGCCCGCGGGGTCAACGGGGGCCGGGCAGCGGCGTTTTCCCCGTCGTGGCCATCACGTCACGCACGACTGGAGACAAACACGTGAACAAGACCCCTTACCTGATCGCAGCCACGCTGCTGGCCATCACCGCCGGTGCCGCCCTGGCCCAGGAAACCGCGGCGCCTGCCGCCACGGGCAAGCCGCGCGCGGCGCTGGACGCCAACAAGGACGGCGTGATCGATCGCAGCGAGGCCGCGGCGCATCCGCGCCTGGCCGGGCGCTTCGACCAGCTGGACCGCAACAAGGACGGCAAGCTGCAGCGCGACGAGCTGCCGCGCATGAAGCACGGCCGCCACGGGGGCCGCGGCGGCCACGGCGGCTTTGGCTTCGGTTTCGCCGGCCCGGACGTGGATGCCGACAAGGACGGCCGCATCAGCAAGGCCGAGGCCCTGGCCGCGGCGACCGCGCGGTTCGAGCGCATGGACGCCAACAAGGACGGCTTCATCGACCAGGCCGACCGCGAGGCCTGGGCCAAGCAGCGCCGCGAGGCCTGGTTCAAGGCCGTGGATACCGACGGCGACGGCAAGCTGAGCCAGGCCGAGCTGGACGCGGCCAAGGCCAGGCGCGGTGCGCGCGCGGCCGGTGCCCCGGCACCGCAGCCTGCGGCGAAGTAAGAAGTAACAGGCGCCTAGCGCGGCGCCTGCGGCGACGGCTCCGCGGAGCCGTCGGTGGCCGGCGGGGCGGGGGAGATGCGGATGCGGATCTCCTCTTCCCCGCCGTCCTGCGTCTGCGCGGCTGCTTCCACCGGCGCGGGCGCGGCCGGCACGGGCGCCGGCGCCGGGCGGCGCAGCCAGATGAACACCGCCGCCGCGGCGATCACCGCCAGCAGGCCGATGCGCAGGCGCCAGGCCCAGCGGTTGCCCGCCGGCTTGTCGCCGGCCAGTTCCAGCGGCGCGAACGCGCTCGGTGGCAGGTCCGCGTAGGTGCGGGTGGTGGCCAGCAGGCCGTGCTGGCGCAGCAGTTCGCGCGCGCGCGGCTGGTCCTCGGGGATGCGCACCCACACCGCCGGCTGCTTGTTCGGCGCCACCGGTTCGGCGTAGCTGAACTGGCCGCTGCGGCGGCTGTGGTAGGAGCGCGGCTGGCTGATGTGCACCGGGATGCCGGCTTCCTCCAGCAGCCTGGCCACGCCTTCGACGGTTTCCAGCCGCTGGCTGGTGAAGATCTGGCGCATGGGTCTACTCCGGCGCCGGCACGGCGCGTGCGGCCTTGCCGTCGGACACCACCCGGATCAGGCCTTCCTGGGCGGTGCTGGCCACCAGGCGGCCCTGGCGGTCGAAGATCTGCCCGCGTGCCAGGCCACGCGAGGACTGCGAACTGGGGCTGTCCAGCGAATACAGCAGCCATTCGTCGGCGCGGAACGGGCGGTGGAACCACAGCGCGTGGTCCAGCGAGGCCATCTGCACGTTGGGCGTGTAGTAGCTGATCCCGTGCGGGAAGGTGGCCGTGCCCAGCAGGTGGAAATCGGAGGCGTAGGCCAGCAGCGCCTGGTGCAGCTCGGCCGGGATGTCGCCGACGTTCTCGCGCAGGCGGAACCAGACCTGCTGGTAGGGCGGGCGCTTGGGCGGGTTGAGCTCGTCGCGCGGGTACACGTGGCGGAACTCGAACGGCCCGCCGCGCGACAGCCAGCGCTGGACCTTGGTCGGCAGGGTGGCCATCACGTCGGCCGGCACCGGCTCGGCCGGGGCGATGTCCTCCGGCTGCGGCACCTCCGGCATCTTCAGCTGGTGCTCGGCGCCGCTCTCGCCGTCCTGGAACGACGCGGCGCAGAAGAAGATCACCTTGCCGTGCTGGATCGCGGTGACCCGGCGCACGGAGAAGCTGCCGCCGTCGCGGGTGCGGTCCACGTCGTACACGATCGGGTGGTCGATGTCGCCGGCGCGCAGGAAGTAGGCGTGCAGCGAGTGCACCTGGCGGCCGTTGTCGATCGTGGCCTGGGCAGCGGCCAGGGCCTGGCCCAGGACCTGCCCGCCGAACACGTAGCGGGTGCCGATGTCGCGGCTCTGCCCGCGGAAGAGGTTGTCCTCCAGCCGTTCCAGGGCAAGCAGGTCGATCAGTTCGGATACCACGGGACCAAGGACGGCGGACACGGGGCGGGCCAGCTCGGGAAGGAACGGGCGATTATACCGGCCAGGCGCGCACGCCCCGGTGGGCGCGGCCCGCGCTCAGGCCGGCGGCAGCGGATCGGGCAGGCGCTGCAGCGGCACCGCGGCCAGTACCCGCTCCCAGGGAAAGCGCGGGCCCGGGTCGCGCTTGCGCGGCACCTGCAGCGAGGGATCGTCGCTGGCCGGCACCCGCTCGCGGTCCAGGTCCTCGTGCCCGGCGATGTAGCGCAGCGCCGGCAGGGTTTGCGCCAGCCGCCGCAGCAGCGCGACCAGCGCCTCCAGCTGCGGTTCGGTGTAGGGCTCGTCCATGGCCTGGTGGCGCGAGTCCAGCCAGTGCGGCCAGCGGCCGCGGTTGACCAGCTCGATCCCGACCGCGCGCTCGTTCCAGCCGCGCACGTGGTGGGCGACGCGTTCCTCGGGCACGTAGCGCAGCACGGTGCCGTCGCGGTCGACGTAGTAGTGCCCGCTGTTGCCGGTGCCGCTGGCATGCAGAACGCGCTCGCCGTACTCGCGCGCGGTGGCCAGGTCCGGCAGTTCGGTGCAGTGGATCACCACCAGGTCGACCTGCCCCGGCGCCCGGCGCGCCAGCCGTTCCACGTAGGGCAGCGGCTGGTCGATGACGGTCGGTGCGGGCAGGGGCGGCATGGGGCGGGATGCTAGCATCCGCGCATGCCTGCACTTTCCCGACCTCCCGCGGACAGCCCGCTGGGACAACTGATGTCGACCCTGCCGCGCGCCGGCCGGGTCGAGTGGATCGGCCTGCGCCCGGCGCGCGGCGTGCCCATGCGCGAGGTGGACAGCGCCGAGGCCGTGGTCGGTGCCGGCCTGGCCGGCGACCGCTACAAGGGCGGCAGCGGCAAGCGCGACGTGACCCTGCTCCAGGCCGAGCACCTGCCGGTGATCGCGGCCCTTGCCGGGCACGACGCGGTCGCCCCGGCGACCCTGCGCCGCAACCTGGTGGTTTCCGGGATCCCGCTGGTGGCGCTCAAGGGCCGCCGCTTCCGCATCGGCGAGGTGGTGCTGGAAGGCACCGTGCCCTGCGATCCGTGCTCGCGCATGGAGGACGCGCTGGGCCCGGGCGGATTCAATGCCATGCGCGGCCATGGCGGCCTGTGCGCGCGGATCGTCTCCGGCGGCACCCTGCGCGTGGGCGACGCGGTCGTGCCGCTGGCGGAGGAGGGTGCATGAGCCGCGGCCACTGCATCCTCTCGCACGGCTTCGAAAGCGGTCCGGACGCGACCAAGGTCACCGCCCTGGCCGCCGCGGCCGAGACCCTGGGCTTCACCACCGAGCGCCCTGACTACACCGACCTGGACGCACGCAGCGACATCAGCCGTGTCGGCGACGTACCCGCGCGCCTGCAACGCCTTGTGGAACTGGCGACCCGCGCGGTCGAGCGCGGCGGGCCGGTGGTGCTGGGCGGTTCCAGCCTGGGCGCCTACATCTCCGCGCTCGCCTCGCTGCAGGTGCCGACCCGCGCGCTGTTCCTGATGGTGCCGCCGCTGGAGATGGGGCCGATGCCGCGGCTCGATGCCGCGCCGGTGCCGCTGTCGGTGGTGCATGCCTGGCACGACGAGATCATCCCGGCGATGGGTGTCGTCGAGTGGGCGCGCGCGCGTTCGGCGCGGCTGCTGCTGCTGGACGACAGCCACCGCCTTTCGGCGCACGTGGAAACCACCGCGCGCGCCTTCGCCGAACTGCTGGAAACCCTCTAGGCCCGCTGGTCCCGCACGGATCGCGGGTCGTGTCCGGTTCAGCGCGACGCGCCCGCGCCGCGCTAGCATGCGCGGCCTGCAGACCCTGCTGGAGGATGCGTCCGATGCGCCACTGATGCCGCCGTCACCGACGGCCCGAGTCTCCGCCGCCCGCGTGGCCGGCCGGAGGTCCATGGCATCAATCCGGAGCGCATATGTCGCATCCATTCCTGGCGCTGGAAGGCGTCAGCCATCAGCTGGCCGACGGCCGGATCCTGTTCGAAGACCTGCATGAGCGGTTCGATGCGCGCCCCACCGCGCTGGTCGGACGCAACGGCGTGGGCAAGAGCGTGCTGGCCGGAATCCTCGCCGGCACCATCGCGCCGACCCGCGGACGTTGCCTGCGCAGCGGGCGCGTGCACTTCCTGCCGCAGCAGGCCAGCCCGGCGCCGGGCACCACCGTTGCCGGCCTGGCCGGCGTGCATGAACCGCTGGCGGCATTGCGCCGGATCGAGGCCGGCAGCAGTGATCCGGAGGATTTCGCGCTGGTCGGCGAGCGCTGGGACCTGCGCGCCAGGCTCGAGGCGGCGCTGCATGCCCAGGGGCTGCAAGGCCTCGACCCGGACACCCCCGCCACGCGGCTGAGCGGGGGCGAGGCGATGCGCGTGGCCCTGGCCGGCGCATGGCTGTCCGACGCCGATTTCCTGGTCCTCGACGAGCCCGGCAACCACCTCGACCGTGGCGCGCGCCTGCGCCTGCTGCAACAGCTGCGGCAATGGCCGCGCGGCCTGCTGGTGGTCAGCCACGACCGCGCCCTGCTGCGGGAGATGGCGCGGGTGGTCGAACTGGTCCCCACTGGCCTGCGCAGCCATGGCGGTGGCTTCGCCGAGTACCTGGAGCAGCGGAAGCTCGCGGACGATGCCGCCCGGCGCGAGCTGGAGCACGCGCGGGCCGCACGCGCGCGCCAGCGGCGCGAGGCCGCGCTGCAGCTGGAGCGCGAGCAGCGGCGGCAGGCGCGCGGCGAACGCCGGCGCAGCGAGGCCAACCAGGCGGCGATCCTGCTCGACCGCCAGCAGCAGCGCAGCGAGCGCTCGGCCGCGCGCCGCGCGCTGGTGCGCGGGCAGCTGGCGGCGCAGGCCGACCAGCGCGTGCGCGAGGCCGCGGCCAGGATCACGGACGCGGCGCCAGTGGCGATGTCCGCCCCGCTGCCGGCGGCCGCGGCGCAGCGGCGGGTCGCGGTGCTGGACGCGGTGCTGCCGCCATACCCGCCCGGCATGGCGCCGCTGTCCCTGGTGATCCTGGGCACGCAGCGGATCGGCGTCGTCGGCGACAACGGCAGCGGCAAGTCGACCCTGTTGCGGATCCTGGCCGGCAAGGTGGCGCCGGCGCAGGGCCAGTGCCGCGTGCACGGCAGCGTCGCCCTGCTGGACCAGGACCTGGCCGCATTGCCGGCCCGTGCCACCGCGCTGCAGGCACTGCGCCAGGCGGCGCCGGGCGTGGGCGAGGGCGTCCTGCGCACGCGCCTGGCGCTGCTCGGCCTGGATGCCGCGCGCATCGCCACGCCGGCGGCGGCACTCAGCGGCGGCGAGCGCCTCAAGGCGGCGCTGGCCTGCGTGCTTTACGCCGCCCACCCGCCGCAGCTGCTCCTGCTCGACGAGCCGGACAACCACCTCGACCTGGCATCGAAGGAGGCGCTGGAGCAGGTGATGCGCGAGTATCCGGGCGCGCTGGCGGTGGTCTCCCACGACGAGGATTTCCTCGGCCGCCTGGGCCTGGACACGCGGCTGGAAGCCGGTGCCGGCGCCTGGGAGGCCAGGCCATGGTGAGCCGCGCGGGGCCGTCGGGCTGGCGCCGCCGCGCCCGATGCCCGACCATTCGCATCCCATGCCGATGCCCGTCGCCGCCCCGCGGCCGGGCGGCCCTGACCGCGAGTCCGCTTCCCGATGAAGTTCTTCGTTTCCTGCGCCAAGGGCCTGGAATACCTGCTTGCCGACGAACTGGTCGCGCTGGGCGCCAGCCGCGCCACCGCCGCGGTCGCCGGTGCCAATGCCGAGGGCAGCCTGGCCGATGCGCAGCGCGCCGTGCTGTGGTCGCGCCTGGCCAGCCGCGTGCTGTGGCCGCTGGCCACGTTCGACTGCCCGGACGAGCAGGCGCTGTACGCCGGCGCGGCCGCGCTGCCGTGGACCGAGCACCTGGCCGAGGGCCAGACCCTGGCGGTCGATGCCCACGTGTCGGGCGAAGCCATCACCCATGCGCGCTTTGCCGCGCAGCGGGTCAAGGACGCGGTGGTCGACGTGTTCCGCGCCCGGGGGCTGGAGCGCCCGTCGGTGGACGTGGACGCGCCGGACCTGCGCCTGAACCTGTCGCTGCGCAAGGGCAAGGCCACCCTGTCGGTGGACCTGGGCGGCGGCGCCCTGCACCGGCGTGGCTGGCGCAGCGCGCAGCACGAGGCGCCGCTGAAGGAGAACCTGGCCGCGGCGGTGTTGCTGCGCGGCGGCTGGCCGCGGCTGTACGCCGAGGGCGGTGCACTGCTGGATCCGATGTGCGGCAGCGGCACGCTGCTCATCGAGGGCGCGTTGATGGCCGCCGACGTCGCCCCTGGCCTGGGCCGCGTGCAGGCCGTGCCGGAGGTGGATGAGGCGGGGGTGGCCGATGATCGCTGGGCCGCCGCGCGCGGAAAGGCCGCCATGCCGGATGGTGCCGGCGACGCAGTGCCGCCACCCTCGCGCTGGCGCGGCTTCGACCTTGCGCAATGGAACGCGCTGGTGGCCGAGGCGCGCGAGCGCGCGCAAGCCGGCCTGGCGGCGCTGCGCCCGGTGTTCCATGGCAGCGACCTGGACCCGCGCGCGATCGAGGCCGCGCGCGCCAATGCCGCCCGCGCCGGCGTGGCGGCGGCGATCGACTTGCAGGTGGGCGACATCGATGCGCTGCCGCCGCAGGCCGCCGAACGCGGCCTGGTCGCATGCAATCCGCCCTACGACCGCCGCCTGGCCGCCGACGGCGCGCTGTACCGGCGCCTGGGCCAGGCCCTGCAGCGGGCGGTGCCGCAATGGCGCGCCAGCCTGCTGTGCGGCGATGCCGAGCTGGCGCATGCCACCGGCCTGCGCGCGGCGAAGAAGTACCAGCTGTTCAACGGCGCGCTGGAATGCGCGCTGGTCGTGTGCGACCCGGTGCAGGTGGCGCCGCGCGATGCCGCGCCGCGCGAGCTGTCCGAGGGCGCACGGATGGTCGCCAACCGCATCCAGCGCAACCTGCGCAAGCTCAAGGGCTGGCGCAACGGCGAGGGCGTGACCTGCTTCCGCGCCTACGACGCCGACATCCCCGAGTATGCCGCCGCGATCGACGTCTACGCCGAGGACGGCGGCGACGAACGCACCTTCCTGCACGTGCAGGAATACGCACCGCCGAAGGAGATCCCCGAGGCCGACGTGCGCCGCCGCCGCGGCGAGCTGCTGGCCGCCGCGCGCGCCAGCTTCGATGTGCCCCCGGAGCGGGTGGCGCTGAAGACCCGCGAGCGCGGCAAGGGCGGTTCCAAGTATGGCCGTTTCCAGCAGCACGGCGAGCGCTTCGTGGTGCGCGAGAACGGCGCGCGGCTGTGGGTGAACCTGTTCGAATACCTGGACACCGGCCTGTTCCTCGACCACCGCCCGCTGCGCCGGCGCATGGCCAAGGAGGCCAAGGGCAGGCGCTTCCTCAACCTGTTCTGCTACACCGGCGTGGCCAGCGTGCAGGCCGCGGTGGCCGGCGCGGCGCAGACGACCAGCGTGGACCTGTCGGCCACCTACCTGCAGTGGTGCGCGGACAACCTGGCGCTCAATGGCCTCGGCGGCACCGCGCACCGCCTGGTGCAGGGCGACGCGCTGTCCTGGCTGGAGGCCGACCGCGGCTGGTACGACGTGATCTTCTGCGACCCGCCGACCTTCTCCAATTCCGCGCGCGCCGAGGACTTCGACGTGCAGCGCGAGCACGTGCGCCTGCTGCGAGCGGCGATGGCGCGGCTGGCGCAGGGCGGGGTGCTGTACTTCTCCAACAACTTCCGCCGCTTCCGCCTGGACGCGGAGGCGGTGGCGCAGTTCGCCGAATGCGAGGAGATCAGCGCCTCGACCATCCCGGCGGACTTCGAGCGCAACCGGCGCATCCACCGCGCCTGGCGCCTGACCCACGCCTGATGCGGAAGCGGCCCGGGATCGCTCCCGGGCCGCCATTGGCGCCAGCGTGCGCGTGGCTCAGTCGCCGACCAGCAGCAGCAACTGCCCCAGCGGGCTGTTGAGCTGCAGCGCAAGCGCGCCCTCGTCCACCAGCGAGGCGGCGGTGCGGCTGAAGTCCGGCGGCGTGGCGCGGTAGTCGGCGTCGTCGGGCAGGGTGTTGCGCACCACGTAGCCCATCAGCACGTTGACGATCTCGCCCAGCGCGTCCACCGCCAGCTCGCTGTCGCACTGTTCGCTGGGCATGCGCAGGAAGGCGCAGGCCAGTGCCTGCAGGGTGGCGCGGTCGCAGGACAGGCCCACGCGCAGGCTGCGCTCGCCGCTGATGCGCACGTGCGCGGTGTACGGCCAGGTCGCGGTGGGCAGGGCGTCGTCGACCAGGCCGGCCGGCTGGCACTGGGTGCCGAGCATGCGCGGAAACAGGCGCACGCACAGTTCGGTCGCCTCCTGGGCCAGCGCGCCCAGGCGGTGGCCGGCCAGGGCGCCGGCCAGCTCCTCGTTGCCGGCCTGCTGCTCGGCGCGGTGTTCGGCCAGCGCCTGCTCCAGGGTCTCGGCGTCGAGCACGCCCTGTTCGACCAGGACCTGGCCGAACAGCTTGCGCCCGGCCTTCTGCGCCGACAGCAGCGCCTCGACCTCCCGCGCGTCGAGCAGGCCCAGCTCGATGGCGATGTCGCCGAAGCGCCGGTCCTCGGCGCGCTGGCGCTCGTTGATGCGGCGCGCCTGCGCCTCGGTCAGCAGGCCCTGGCGCACGGCCAGTTCGCCCAGCAGGGGATTGGAGGCGCGCTGCGCCTCGGTGGCCGCCAGCAGCTGCTGCGGCGTGATCAGGCCGCGTTCCAGCAGGAACTGGCCCAGGAACTTGACTGCCATGTGGTGCTCCGGTGGTGTGGGCCGGCCGCTCAGGCCAGGACTTCACGGAGCACGCGCTCCATGACTTCCGGGTCGATCGGCTTCTGCAGGTAGGAGCGGGCGCCGTTGCGCAGGCACTGCTCGATGTCGGCCTGGGCTCCCAGCGAGCTGAGGATCACCACCCTGGCCTGCGGGTCCTCGGCGAGGATGGCGGCCAGCGCCTGGCGGCCGTCGCATTCGGGCATCACCAGGTCCAGCAGCACCAGGTCCGGCTTCAGGGTGCGGTACTGCGCCAGCGCTTCGTTGCCATTGCCGGCCTCGCCCACGACCTGGAACCCGGCCTCCTCCAGCTGGCTGGCGGCCAGCATGCGCAGGGCGCGCGAGTCGTCGCAAAGCAGCACGGTCGGTCGTGCGGTCGTCATCAGATTTTTCCCCCCGTTGATGGGCCGCATGGGGCCCCGATCGGCCTATCGGCCGGCGTGCCGGATACTTGAGGGGTCGGTTCGTGACCGCGGTGGGAGGGCTGCCGTGACCTGCGCGGCGTTGGCGCCGGAACTCGCCGAGGATGCGGACGGGGAAGGGGACGGCCGGGCGGCCGGGCATCGCTCCGGCGCTCAGCCCTCCAGCAGGACGATGGCCGCGTGCAGCAGCAGGCCGATCAGCCCGCCGACCAGGGTGCCGTTGTAGCGGATGTACTGCAGGTCGCGGCCCACGCCCAGTTCCAGCTCGCGCACCAGGTGGCGCTCGTCCCAGCCCTTGACCGTCTGGGCGATGTAGTCGGTGACGCCGCCGCGCAGGCGCAGCGCCAGCTTCTCGGCCCCGCCCATCACATGCTGGTTGATCGCCTCGCGCAGTTCCGGATCGCGGCCCAGCGCGGCGCCCAGCCCGGCCAGCGAACTGTCCAGGTGCGAGGCCAGCACCCCGTCCTCCTGCTCCAGGTCCTGGCGCAGCGCGGCGTGGACCTGGTCCCACAGCCCGCTGACGTATTCCTGCACGCTGGGATGGGCGATCAGCTGCTGCTTGATCTGCTCCACCCGCTGCGCCAGCGCCGGGTCCCCGCGCAGGCGTTGCACGTAGCCCTGCAGCCACTGTTCGTAGTCGCGGCGCAGCGGATGCTCCGGCTGCACCAGGATCTCGTTGAGCTCGTCCAGCAGGGCGCGGGCGATGCGCTCGGCCATGCGGTCGGCGATGCTTTCCACCGGCTTGACCCAGTCCACCGTGCCCACCAGCCGCGGCCACTCGCGGCGGGCGTGCCTGACCAGCATGGCGGAGGCGCGCTGCTTGATGTCCTCGCTGTCCAGGTAGCGGCCAAGCCGGCGCAGGGCCTCGTCCAGCACCTCCTGGTGGCGGCCGTCGGCGGTCAGCAGGCCGAGCACGTCGCCGGCGGTGGCCGAGGCGTCCCAGGCGTGCAGGCGCGCGATCACGAACTCGCGGATGCGCTCGCGCACCGCGCGCTCGTCCAGCAGGTCCAGCGCCTGCAGCGCCCAGCCGCGGGCCATGCCGGCCAGCTTGCGCGACTGCTCCGGGCGCGACAGCCACTGGCCCAGGCGCTCGGCAGGATCGAACACCTCCAGCCGCGCCAGCAGGGTCTGCGGCTCGAGGAAGTGGTCGCGCACGAACGCGGCCAGGCTGTCGGCAATGCGCGCCTTGCTGCGCGGGACGATGGCGGTATGCGGGATCGGCAGGCCCAGCGGGCGGCGGAACAGGGCCACCACCGCGAACCAGTCGGCCAGCGCGCCGACCGTGGCCGCCTCGCAGAACGCCGAAACCCAGGCCCACGCGCCCTGGTTGCCCATCACGTGGCTGGTGGCGAAGCCGGCGACCATCGCCAGCAGCATCGCCAGAGCGATGGCCTTCATGCGGCGCAGCTGCGCGGGGCGTGGATCCTGTGTGCTCATGCGGTTCCCGTGGGCATGCCTCCCGCCGCGCCCGGCGCGGTGGCACATGGCAAGGCAGTGTAGCGGCACCGGGGTGTAGCCCGGACAAGGCCGGAGGCTGCATCCGTGGCGCACGCAAGCCGCCCGCCGTGAGGCGGAAGACGTGCTAGCGCATCGTCGGCATCACGAACTCGGCGCCGGATGCACCTTCGGGCCAGCGCGCGGTGATGGTGCGCAGGCGGGTGAAGAAGCGCACGCCATCGGGGCCGTGCATGTGCAGCGGGCCGAACAGCGAGCGCTTCCAGCCGCCGAAGCAGTGGAACGCCATCGGTACCGGGATCGGCACGTTGATCCCGACCATGCCCGCCTGCACCCGCCGCGCATACTCGCGCGCGGCGCCGCCGCTGCGGGTGAACACCGCGGTGCCGTTGCCATACTCGTGGCTGTCGACCAGTGCCAGCGCGGCCTCGAAGTCGGGCACGCGCACCACGCACAGCACCGGGCCGAAGATTTCCTCGCGCCACAGGCGCATGCCTGGCTGCACATGGTCGAACAGGCTGCCGCCCAGGAAGAACCCGGGACCGGAAGCGCAGGGATGGCGGCGACCATCGACCACCAGGGTGGCGCCGTCGGCCACGCCGGCGTCGATCGCAGCGCGCACCCGCGCGCGGTGCGCGGCGTCGACCAGCGGGCCCATGTCCGGATCCTCGATGCCCGGGCCGATGCGCAGGTTGCGCACGCGTTCGGCCAGCGCCGCGACCAGGGCATCGGCGACCTGGTCGCCCACGCACACCGCCACCGAGATCGCCATGCAGCGCTCGCCGGCCGAGCCGTAGGCCGCGCCCAGCAGGGCGTCGGCCGCCAGCGCCACGTCCGCGTCCGGCAGCACCACGGCGTGGTTCTTGGCCCCGCCCAGGGCCTGCACGCGCTTGCCGCGCTCGCTGCCGCGCGCGTACAGCGCCGCGGCCACCGGGGTGGAGCCGACGAAGGACAGGGCCTGCACCCGCGGCTCGTCCAGCAGCGCCTCGACCGCGCCGCGGTCGCCGTTGACCACGTTGAACACGCCCTCCGGCAGCCCCGCCTCGGCGAACAGGCCGGCCAGGTGCAGGGCCGCCGAGGGCACCTTCTCCGAAGGCTTGAGCACGAAGCTGTTGCCGCAGGCCAGCGCCACCGGCGCCATCCACAGCGGGACCATGGCCGGGAAGTTGAACGGGGTGATGCCGGCGACCACGCCCAGCGGCATGCGCTCGCTCCAGCTGTCCACGTCGCGGCCCACCGCGGCCGAGTACTCGCCCTTGAGCAGGTGCGGGATGCCGGAGGAAAACTCCACCACCTCCATGCCGCGGGTGACCTCGCCGCGTGCATCGGACAGGGTCTTGCCGTGCTCGGCGGTGATCAGCCGCGCCAGCACGTCGGCATCGCGCTCGAGCAGCGCCCGCAGCCGGAACATCACCCGCGCCCGTTGCAGCGGCGGCGTGGCCGCCCACGCCGGGAACGCGGCCTGGGCCGCATCCACCGCCGCGCGCACCTCGGCGCCGGAGGCCAGCGGCACCTGCGCGGCCACCTGGCCGGTGGCCGGGTCGAACACGTCGCCGTGGCGGCCGCCGGTGCCGGGCCGGGCCTGGCCGCCGATGTAGTGGTGCAGCTGTCGGGTCATGGCAGCTCCTTCGGATGTGGCCGGCGCGGCCTCAGGGGGCCAGTGCCTCGGTGGCCTGGGTATGGGGAAGCGAAAGCGCGTCGGCCACCGCGCGGTGGGTGATGCACCCGGCATGCACGTTCAGCCCGTTGCGCAGGTGCACGTCGTCGGCCAGGGCCTGCACCAGGCCCTTTTCGGCCAGCTCCAGCACCCGCGGCAGGGTGGCGTTGGTGAGCGCGAAGGTCGAGGTGCGCGCCACCGCGCCGGGCATGTTGGCCACGCAGTAGTGGATGATCCCGTCGACCTCGTAGGTCGGTGCGTCGTGGGTGGTCGGGCGGCTGGTCTCGAAACAGCCGCCCTGGTCGATGGCCACGTCCACCAGCACCGAGCCCGGGCGCATCAGCGCCAGCTGTGCGCGGGTGACCAGCCGCGGCGCGGCGGCGCCGGGCACCAGCACCGCGCCGACCACCAGGTCGCTGCGCGGCAGGCGGTCGTCGATCGAATCGCGGGTGGAATAAAGCGTGGCGATGCGGTCGCCGTACAGTTCGTCGATCTGGCGCAGCCGCTCCAGCGAACGGTCCACGACGGTCACCCGCGCGCCCAGGCCCATGGCCATGCGCGCGGCGTTGAGCCCGACCGTGCCGCCGCCGAGCACCAACACCTCGGCCGGGGCCACGCCGGGCACGCCGCCCAGCAGCACGCCGGAGCCGCCCTGCGCCTTTTCCAGCGCATGCGCCCCGGCCTGGATGGCCATGCGCCCGGCGACCTCGCTCATCGGCGCCAGCAGCGGAAGCCCGCCGCCGGCGTCGGTCACGGTCTCGTAGGCGATGGCGGTCGCGCCGGAGGCCAGCAATGCCTCGGCCTGGGCACGGTCGGGGGCCAGGTGCAGGTAGGCGAACAGCACCTGGCCGGGGCGCAGCATCGCGCACTCGTCCGGCTGCGGCTCCTTGACCTTCACCACCAGCTCGGCGCGGGCGTAGACCTCGGCGGCGCCGTCCACCAGCTGCGCGCCGGCGGCCTCGTAGGCCTCGTCGGCCAGGCCTGCGCCCAGCCCGGCGCCACGCTGCACCAGCACCTGGTGGCCGCGGGCGGACAGTTCGCGCGCGCCGGCCGGGGTGAGGCCGACGCGGTATTCATGGACCTTGGTTTCGGTGGGGACGCCGACGAGCATGGGCGGTTCTCCGTTGCGGAAGCCTTGCCGGCGTCACAGCGTCGCCAGCACCTCGCCCAGCATCGAGAACATGTCGTCGATGTGCCGTCGTTCCACGATCAGCGGTGGCGACAAGGCGATGGTGTCGCCGGTGGTGCGCACCAGCAGGCCCTTGCGGAAGGCCTGTTCCAGCACCTGGTAGCCGCGCGCGCCGGGTGCACCGTCCTGCGGCGCCAGCTCGATCGCGCCGATCAGGCCGTAGTTGCGGATGTCGATGATGTGCGGGCTGCTGCCGCGCAGCGCATGCAGGCCGTCGGCCCAGTAGTCCTCCAGTTCCAGCGCGCGGGTGAGCAGGCCTTCCTCGGCATAGGTATCGAGCGTGGCCAGGGCCGCGGCGCAGGCCAGCGGATGGCCGCTGTAGGTGTAGCCATGGAACAGGTCGATCGCCCCTTCCGGGCCCTGCATGAAGGCCTCATGCACGCGATCGGACACGAACACCGCGCCCATCGGCACGCAGCCGGAGGTCAGGCCCTTGGCCACGGTCATCATGTCCGGGGTGACCCCGAAGCGCTGCGCCGCGAACGGCGCGCCGACGCGGCCGAAGCCGGTGATCACCTCGTCGAAGACCAGCAGGATGCCGTAGTTGTCGCAGATCTCGCGCAGGCGCTGCAGGTAGCCCGGCGGCGGCAGGATCACCCCGGCCGAGCCGGAGACCGGCTCCACGATCACCGCGGCGATGGTGGACGGGTCGTGCAGCTGCACCAGCCGCTCCAGGTCCTCGGCCAGCTCCACGCCGTGCGGCGGCAGGCCACGCGAGAACGCATTGCGGGCGATGTCCAGGGTGTGGCGCATATGGTCCACCCCTGGCAGGCCGGGGCCGAACCACTTGCGGTTGTTGGGCAGGCCGCCGACCGAGATGCCGCCGAAGCCGACGCCGTGGTAGGCCTTCTCGCGGCCGATCAGCTTCGTGCGCTGGCCCTCGCCGCGGGCGCGGTGCCAGGCGATGGCGATCTTCAGCGCGGTATCCACCGACTCGGAGCCGGAGTTGGTGAAGAACACATGGTCCAGCGGCCGCGGCGCCAGTTCCTTCAGCCGCCCGGCCAGCTCGAACGGCAGCGGCGAGCCCATCTGGAAGTGCGGGGCGAAGTCCATGGTCGCGGCCTGGCGCGCGATCGCCTGGACGATGCGCGGGCGCGCATGGCCGGCGTTGCAGCACCACAGCCCGGCGGTGCCGTCCAGGATCGGGCGGCCCTCGACGTCGCGGTAGTACATGCCCTCGGCCGCGGCCAGCAGGCGCGGGCTGCGCCTGAACTGGCGGTTGGCGGTGAACGGCATCCAGAAGGCGTCCATCGACGCCGGGGCGGTCAGTCCCGGTGCGGTCGCTCCGGGAGCGGGGAAGGCGTCGTCACGACTCATGCGCAGGCTCCGTTCGGGAGGGCGGGGCCGGCACCCGCCTGGGCGGGGGCCGTTCGATAAATTCAACGCTGGGGCGAGTCTAAGCCAAAAAATTGACCGTGGCGGGGTGCCATGTAAAGTATCCGGCAACACGCCGGCGCGTCCGGCAGCGGAGCAGACCTACGCGGATGGACATCGGCGCACGCCTGCAGCGGGTACGCACGGCCCGCGGCCTCAGCCAGCGCGAGCTGGCCCGTCGCGTGGGCGTCACCAACAGCACGATCTCGCTGATCGAGCAGAACAAGGTCAGTCCCTCGGTCAGCTCGCTGAAGAAGGTGCTGGACGGCATCCCGATCTCTCTGGCCGACTTCTTCACCCAGGACCTGGATCCCGGCGAGCCGGAGCAGCCGTTCTACGCGGCGGCCGAACTGCCGGACGTGGGCAACAACGACATCCACTATTTCCTGGTGGGCCAGCGCCGGCCGCAGCGGCAGATGTGCATCCTGCGCGAGGTGATGCCGCCGGGCAGCGACACCGGCGAGGCCATGCTGGTGCACGAGGGCGAGGAGGGCGGCGTCATCGTCTCCGGCCAGGTCGAGGTGACCGTCGGCAGCCAGGTGCGCGTGCTCGGGCCCGGCGACGCGTACTACTTCGAGAGCCGGATCCCGCACCGTTTCCGCAACGTGGGCGAGGGCGAGGCGGTGATCGTCAGCGCCAACACGCCGGCGACGTTCTGAGGCGCAGCATGGACCGCGAGCAGGCCGAACGCACCGCCGGCACCCCGCTGGAGCCGGCGCGCGCCTGCCGCGCGCGTGGAGCGGCGCGCAGTCCCGCCACCGCAAGCCGCGGTCCGTGCTGCTGGCGGCGTCCGCCATCCCGGGCCGCGCTGCGCCGGCCCGCGCCAGCGGCGTGCCTTCCACCGGGGCACTGGCGGCGCCCGCGATCCGCAAGCGCCTGCCGGCCTGGGTCGGCCTGCCTGCGTGGCTGGTCGGGCTGTGGTGGTTCCGGCCGCCGCCCAGGCCGGCACATATCGAAGCACTCTGACCGGCCCGCCGGTCATTCCCTTTAGAGAATCCGGAGGCGATCCATGTCCACCCCACGTACCCGCGCCGACTGGCAGGCCATGGCCGACGGGCTGCAACTGCGCACCCGCGCCTTCATCGACGGCCAGTACGTCGATGCGGCCGACGGCCGTACCTTCGCCTGCACCAGTCCGATCGACGGCCGCGTGCTGGGCCAGGTGGCGCGCTGCGGCCAGGCCGACGTCGAGCGCGCGGTGCGCGCGGCGCGGCGCAGCTTCGAGGCCGGGCACTGGTCGCGGGCCAAGCCGGTCAAGCGCAAGAAGGTACTGCAGAGGCTGACCGCGCTGATCGAGCAGCACGCCGACGAGCTGGCCCTGCTGGAAACCCTGGACATGGGCAAGCCGATCGACGACGCGCGCAACGTCGACCTGGCCGCCACCATCCGCTGCTTCGGCTGGACCGCCGAGGCGCTGGACAAGGTCTACGGCGAGGTCGCGCCCACCGGCGAGGACGAACTGGGCCTGGTCACCCGCGAACCGCTGGGCGTGGTCGCCGCGATCGTGCCGTGGAACTTCCCGCTGCTGATGGCGGCCTGGAAGCTGGCCCCGGCGCTGGCCATGGGCAACTCGGTGGTGCTCAAGCCCTCGGAGAAGTCGCCGTTGAGCGCGCTGCGCCTGGCCGAGCTGGTGGCCGAGGCCGGCATCCCCGAAGGCGTGTTCAACGTCCTGCCCGGCTACGGCCAGGAAGCGGGCGAGGCCCTGGCCCTGCACATGGACGTGGACGGGCTGGTGTTCACCGGTTCCACCGCGGTGGGCAAGCGCCTGCTGCAGTGCGCCGGCCTGTCCAACATGAAGCGCGCGTACATGGAGTGCGGCGGCAAGAGCCCGAACATCGTGTTTGCCGATGCCCCCGACCTGGACAAGGCGGCCGAGGCCGCGGCGGTGGGCATCTTCTACAACCAGGGCGAGGTCTGCACCGCGGCCTCGCGCCTGCTGGTGGAGCGCAGCATCAAGGACGAGTTCGTCGCCCGCGTGGTCGAGGCCGGCCGCAAGATGCAGCCGCGCCACCCGCTGGAGCCGGGCGCGCCGATGGGCGCCCTGGTCGACGAGACCCAGACCAGGCGCGTGCTGGACTACATCGCCAGGGGCCAGGCCGAGGGCGCGAAGCTGGCCCTGGGCGGCAAGCGCATCGCCCCAGTGGAAGGTGGCTGCTATGTCGAGCCGACCGTGTTCGACGAGGTGCGCCCGGAGCACACCATCTCCCGCGAGGAGATCTTCGGCCCGGTGCTGGCGGTGATCCCGTTCGACGACGAGGCCCAGGCACTGGAGATCGCCAACGACACCGAATACGGCCTGGCTGCCGGCGTGTGGACCGCCAACCTCGCCCGCGCCCACCGCGTCGCCCGCGGCCTGCGCGCCGGCAGCGTCTGGGTCAACTACTGGGACGGCGGTGACATGACCGCGCCCTTCGGCGGCTACAAGCAGTCCGGCAATGGCCGCGACAAGTCGCTGCACGCCTTCGACAAGTACACCGAGATCAAGGCCACCTGGATCAACCTGGCGGATTGAGCCGCGGTGCCACCGCCCGCGGAGGCAGCGCGCGGCACGCCTGCGTGCCATTGCTGCGTGCCGGTCGCGTTCGCCGTGGCCATCGTGCTGCTGGTGGCGACGGTCCTGCCGATGCACCGGGTACGCAAGGCGCAGCGTGCGCAACGGATGGAGGCAGGCCCAGGGCGCGCGGGCCCATGCCATCCGGGCGATTGCGTGCTCGCCGCGCAGGTGGTCTTCGGCTACGTCTGCCCGCGCCATGCCGTGGTGGCCGTCGCCGCGGTCCAGCGTTTCCACCGCCGGCCCCGCGGGGGACGGCGCCACCGGCGGTTCACGCCGCCTCCTGTGCCGCAGGCGTATGTAGGGGACGGGGCGACTTAGGGCTTATATCCAGGTTCCCTTCCACGATGCATGCTGGACCGCCCCAGGCCCGTCGCCACCGATTCCTCCGCTTGCCGCCTGTTTTGAGTCCCCTGCATGCAGTCACCCGCCGCCAGCCAATCCAAAGCTGCCGCACAGCTGGAAGACCGGTGGGAAGCGCTTGACAAGGCCATGGCGCTGGCGGAGTTCTCGCTCGATGGCCGGCTCATCTCCGCCAATCCCAGGTTCCTGGCCCTGCTGCGGCTGGCGCCGGAGCACGTGGGCACGTTGCACCATGCCCAGCTGTGCCCGGCGGGCCAGGCGCAAAGCCAGGCCTACGAGGCGATGTGGCAGTCCCTGTGTGCCGGCCACGAGTTCTCGGGCGTGGTCGAGCGGCTGTGCAGCGACGGCAGTTCCTGCTGGCTGGAAGCGCTCTATGCCCCGGTGCGCGACAGGTAGGGCGTGGTCAACCACATCATGATGGTCGCCACCGATGTCACCCAGAGCAAGCGCACGGAGCTGGCAAGGCGGGACCACCTGTGGCGCCTGTCGCTGGTGGCCGACACCACCGATGCGGCGATCGTGATCACCGATGCGAATTCGCGGGTGGTCTACAGCAACGACGGCTTCCACCGCATGTTCGGCTGGACCCTGCGCGAGCTGCAGGACCAGAAGATGCTGGAACTGCTGGCGCGGCAATCGCCGGTCGAGTTGTTCGAGCGCATCCGCGGCGACCTGCGCCAGGGGCGTGCGGCGGAAATGGAAGAGGTGGTGACCGGCAAGGGCGGGCGGCGCTACTGGGGCAAGATCATCTGCAACCCCGTCATGGATGCCCAGGGCCAGTGGGCCTACACCGTTTCGGTGCTGCTGGACATCACCAAGACCAAGATCCACGAGGTGCTGCACCACCGCGCCCTGCAGGCCATGTCCAGCGACCTGCCGCTGATGCAGGTGCTGGAGGTGGTGTGCGAGGAGGTCGAGCGCTTGGCCCCGGAGGTGTGCGCGTCGATCCTGCAGGTGGACGAGCAGGGCCTGCTGCATCCGCTGGCCAGTCCCAGCCTCCCGTTCAGCTATTCCTCGCAGCTGGACGGCGTGCCGATCGGGCCGCAGGTGGGTTCCTGCGGTGCCGCCGCCTGGCGCAAGAGCCCGGTGCTGGTCACCGACATCGCCACCGATCCGCTATGGGCGGATTTCCGCCACCTGGTCCTGCCGCTGGGCTTCAATGTCTGCTGGTCCACGCCCATCCTGCGCAAGGATGGCAGGGTGCTGGGGACGTTCGCCTTCTATTACCGCCAGAACAGTCCGGTGGTGGCGTCCAGTTTCCACCATTAGCTGGTGGAAGCCTGTACGGACCTTTGCGCCCTGGCCATGGAACGGGAGACGGCGCGCCAGCGGATCCGGCAGCTGGCGTTCCATGACGCGCTCACCGGCCTGCCCAACCGCAGCCTGCTGGAAACCCAGGTGGCGCTGCTGCTGGACGCGGCCCAGGAGAGCGACCAGCGCGTGGCCGTCCTGCACGTGGACCTGGACCGCTTCAAGAGCATCAACGACTCCCTCGGGCATGCCAGCGGCGATGCACTGCTGCGGGAAGTGGCCGTGCGCGCCAGGGAACTGGTGCACCAGGGCGGCGTGGCGGGGCGCCTGCCGGGCGATGAGTTCGTCCTGGCCCTGCCCCTGCGTGCCGGGGAGGAGGTCAATGCCCTGGTCGAGCGCTGGCAGGCGCACCTGGTGCGCATGCTGCAGCTGCCCGATGCCCGGGTGGACCTGAGCGTCAGCGTGGGCGTGGCCATGTATCCGCAGGACGGTACGGCCGGCTGGCGCAGGGCTACCGCTTCGCCAGGCCGATGGCGCCGCAGGACCTGCCGGGCTGGATCGCGGGGCAGGGCATCGCTGCTCCGGGCGCCTGATACCGCCTGCGCTGGCCAGCCAGGCCTGGTGGAGCAGCGCCCGGCCGAACGCGCGCAGCGCAGCGGCAGGATGGAGGGACGGCCAGTGCGGCCAATCCCGGCGCAGGCAATCGTGCGAACCGTTGGCGGATGTCGATCGCCAGGGGAATGGGTTCCCGCATGGCTCCACCTGCCGCGGCAATCTCCGGGAGGCCACCTGCACGCAACGGGAGCACGCTGGCGTTCGATATCCCCAAAGCTGGAGCCTGCCCGGGCATTGCCGTCCCGTGGCGTTCGCGGGCACCGTTTCGAGGAGCTTGCGGGCCGGGTATCCGGGCGAGGGTTTTCGCGCAAGCGGGCCATGAACGGGTGAGCGTCATGGCCCCGGGCGTTCCTGCCGTGGCGGGCAGGCCTGCCTGCACGTGAACCCGCCCCTGTCCGCGGGGTGTCCGGCCTGGCAGCAGCCGGTTACGGTTCGTCGGTTGCCTGAAACCGGGAACCACCCACGGGGGACGCTCGCTCGATGAAGACGCAGTATTACGTGGCTTCCACCCTCGATGGATTCATTGCTACGGAGGGCGACTCGCTGGATTGGCTGTTCCCCTTGGGCAGCCTGGAGGAGTCCAGCTATCCAGAGTTCATCCGTGATGTCGGTGCGTTGGCCATGGGGGCGGCGACGTACGAGTGGATGCTGCACAACGCGGAAACGGTCGCCAGGGAAACCGGGTCTCCCTGGCCGTACACGCAGCCCGCCTGGGTATTCACCCGGCGCAACCTGCCAACTGTTCCAAATGCGGACATCAGGTTTGTGCAGGGCGACGTCGTCGCCGTCCACCGCGAGATGAGCAGGGTGGCGGATGGCAAGAACATCTGGGTCGTTGGCGGGGGAGACCTCGCCGGGCAGTTCCACGATGCCGGGCTGCTTGACGAGCTGATCGTCCAGATCGGTTCGGCGACCCTTGGCGCCGGCAAGCCGTTGTTCCCGCGCCAGGTCCTGAGTCCGGCGCTGCACCTGGCATCCGTGCGGAAGCTGGGGGGCGAGATGGTCGAGCTGCGTTACCAGATCCGCAGGGGCGCCGCAGCTGCAGGTTAGTTCCGTTTCCGGATGTCCGGCGAAGGGAATGCCGGCACCGGTTGCGCGGTGCCGGCATCGGCAGATGGCCTACTTCCTTGCCTTTCCGGCCTCGCGCGCGGCTGCGGTGATGGCGGTGGCCAGTAGGGCGCGAAGCAGGGTGTTCATGGCGATGTCCTTGGGTGGGCGCCGGCCGCTGCGGGGGCAGCGGCGAGGGGCGCGATGTATCGGGGCTTCAGTCAGCTGGCGAGGCGCAGCTCCACCTCGATGTTGCCGCGGGTGGCGTTGGAGTACGGGCAGACCTGGTGGGCCTGCCCGACCAGCGACTGCAGGGTGTCGCGATCGATCTCCGGAGCGGAGATGGTGAGCGTGGCCTGCAGGCCGAAGCCACCACCCAGCGGGCCGATGCCGATACCGGCGGTCACCGAGGTCGAGGCCGGCAGGGCGATCTTCTGCTTGCCGGCGACGAACTTCAGCGCACTGAGGAAACAGGCCGAATAGCCTGCGGCGAACAGCTGCTCCGGGTTGGTGCCGTCGCCACCCGGGCCGCCCAGTTCGCGCGGGGTGGACAGGGCCAGGTCGAGCCTGCCGTCGGAAGTGGAAGCACGGCCTTCGCGGCCGCCGGTGGAGGTGGCGGTGCCGGTGTAGAGGATCTTCTCGGGGGGCATGGTGGGCTCCTTGGATGGGGCCGGAGCGGCGCATCCGGCGAGGCCTACTGTGCCGCCGTCCCGCGGGCGCGGGCGGCCGTGGCGTCCGGAAAACTTGGCCGGGCGTCCGGGCAGGGCTGCGTGCCGGTTTGCGTGCGAGGTTGCGTCCACCGCACGGGCATGGCTCCTGTGATTAGGGCTGGACGGTGGTTTCCGTGCTCGTGACGCCGGTGTTCAGGCGCTCGTGCGCCCCGGGGATGCGCCGCGTTCACCTGCCGGCGTCGACCATCGCCTGGCCATCCAGGAAAGAGGACGCATCGATGAGGACACTGCTACTGCCGGCGCTGGTCGCCGCGCTTTGCCTGCCGGCATGCCGCCAGGAACACCCGGCCGACCCGGCGCGGGACAATCCCGCGCCCACCGCCGAAGCGCACCAGCCGGAGGCCGATGCACGCTACGCCACCGGCGCGCAGGAAACCCGGGTAGGCGAGGACCCGGAAGCCGACGAGCAGCGCCCCCGCGCCCAGCGTTGAGTCCGCGTACGGCCTTTGCAGCGACGTGCTGCGCTTCGCCTGCGGTCGCCCCACTTCCGTGGCCCTGCCACGCCACCCCCACCAATCACCAATCCCCGGATCCCGGCCTCAATAGAACATCGCCACCGGAGCCGGCGTAGCGGCCTCGGCCTTGTCGACCACGCCCGGGATTGGCTGGGACTGTGGGAACTGGCGGCGCAAGGTGTTCACGCCGTCCTGCGGCCGCGCCAGCTCGACCAGGTCGGCGCGGTCGCGGCGGCGTTCGTCGGTGGAGATGTCCATGCGCTTGTCGCGCTCGTCGACCAGTTCCGGCCGCACTTCGCCATCGCGGCTGAACGACCAGGCCAGCATCGCCGGGCCCAGCGGCATCCTGTCGCCGGGCTGCACGCCGTCTCGCGTGTGCCAGGTATGCCAGGTCTTGCCATAGCTGTTCATCTTGGAGCGCATCAGCTCCTTCTCCGCTGCCTCGGGCAGGTTGGGCGCGACCAGCTGGCCGGACAGGATCTCGCCGTTGTGCGGATGCCAGTAGCCGCGTTCGTCCTCCGGCAGCGACTCGTAAAGCGTCTCGGAGATGATGTACTCGATGCCGGTGAGGTTGGCCTCGGCCCCGTTGCCGTCGAACAGCGTGCACTGGGCGAAGTCCTCGTTGACCTGGCGGCAGAAGTGGTGCGCCTCCATCTGCTGCAACGGATGGTCCTTCATCGGATGGAAGCCGACCACGTACATGTCCATCTTTCCCAGCGGCCCATTGCCCTGCAGCAGGGCAGCGCCGGCCTCCAGGGCACTGGTACGGGCGGACTCGTCCGCGCCGGGCGGCGTTACCGCCGGATCGACGCGGTCGCCGCCGGTGCAGGCGGCAAGTGCGAGGGCCAGCAGGGGCAATGCGGCGCGGGTCCGGTGCATGGCGGGGGTCCTCCATCGGGGAGGCCGGGATAGCACGCAGGTGATCGTCATGCGGTGAAGCGCCGGCCTGGCACGCCGCGCAGGCACCGGATCGCGGGAAGCACGCACTCCCGCCGTGCGGTCGGGAAGCAACGTCGACGTCAACGGACAGGCGCGAGGCATTGACGCCATGCTTCCCCGCGCGGGGCTACGGTCGGGCTTCCCCATCGCAGGAGGCCGCCATGGCCAGGTCCAATCCCACCACCCCCGACGCGCCCGAGGACGAGGTCTGCCTGGGCGAGGACGGCGTGCCGCTGCAACAGCAGGGGCCTGAACTGAAGGACCCGCGTTCGGTCGCGGCGATCGACAACATCGGCGTGGACGACCAGGCCGACCTGCTCGACGTGGCGCTGGACGAGGAGCCCGGCGACCGCGATGCCTATGGCCGCTCGTTCGCCGACGACGTGCGCAGCGACGCGCCGCATGGCATCCGCGACAGTGGCGAAGACTGAACCGCAGGCGGGCGCGGACGACGGCGGATTCACGCTGCTGCGTCTGCAATGCGGGCTCCTTCCCAAGCGGACATGCCCATGAACGATGCTTCCACGCCCGTGACCGTCGCCGCCGTCGACCTGCAGCGTTACCTCGGCACCTGGTACGAGATCGCGCGCCTGCCGATGCGCCACGAGCCGGCGGACTACACCGACATCACCGCGACCTATTCGCTCAACCCGGGCGGCAGCGTGCGGGTGCTCAACCGCGCGCGCGACGGCGAGGGCGAGCCGCAGGAGTCCGAGGGCGAGGCCACCGTGGTCGAGGGCAGCGGCAACGCAAAGCTGGAAGTGAGCTTCATGCCCGACGGGCTGAAGTGGATTCCGTTCACCAAGGGCGACTACTGGATCCTGCGCCTGGACCCGGACTACCGCACCGCCCTGGTCGGTTCGCCGGACCACAAGTACCTGTGGCTGCTGGCGCGCGAGCCAGTGTTGCCGGCGCCGGTGCAGCATGATTTCCTGGACACGGCGCGGGCGCAGGGCTACGAACTGCAGGACCTGATCCTCACCCCGCACACGGGCAATCCGGTGCGTTGAGCAGTCCGGCCGGCCACCCTGTCCTGGGCGAGGGCAGGGGGCCGGCCCGTCCCGGGCCTGGAAGGCGCATGCCGTCGTCCCGGTGTGCGCCTCGTGCAAAGGAAGCACCCTGCTCCCGCCGGGAACCTGGATGGCCTGTCGCCGCCTCCCCGGTGCGCTTGGCTTACCCGGCCACGGTGGCGGTGGCGGGTTTTGTTGCAGCGGTGACTACCCGTGCATGCCGCGCCGGGGCCGATAGAATCGGCGCTTCCACGCCAACAACACCCCACGCCATGACCGGTCCGGATGTCTTCCTGCGCGGCAGCATCGTCGCGCTCGTCACGCCCATGCACGACGACGGCAGCGTCGACTACGACGCGCTGCGCAAACTCGTGGACTGGCACGTGGCCGAAGGCACCGACTGCATCGGCGTGGTCGGCACCACCGGCGAGTCGCCCACGGTCAGCGTCGAGGAGCATTGCGAGATCATCCGCGTCGCGGTCGAGCAGGCGGCCGGGCGGGTGCCGGTAATGGCCGGCTGCGGCGGCAATTCCACCGCCGAAGCGATCGCCCTCGCCGAATACGCGCGCAAGGTCGGGGCGCACAGCCAGTTGCAGGTGGTGCCGTACTACAACAAGCCCGGCCAGGAAGGGCAGTACCGCCACTTCCGCGCCATTGCCGAGGCCACCGGCGACCTGCCGGTGGTGCTGTACAACGTGCCCGGCCGCACCGGCGCCGACCTGCAGCACGACACCGTACTGCGCCTGGCCCAGGTACCGGGGATCGCCGGCATCAAGGAAGCCACCGGCAACATCGAGCGCGCCCAGTGGCTGGTGCGCGAGGCGCCCCACGGGTTCGCAGTGTTCTCCGGCGACGACGCCACCGCGGTGGCACTGATGCTGTGCGGCGGCCATGGCAATGTCAGCGTGACCGCCAACGTCGCCCCGCGGCTGATGCGCGAACTGTGCGCCGCGGCGCTGGCGAAGGACGTGGAGGCAGCCATGCGCATCCAGCTGCGCCTGCTGCCGCTGCACCGCCAGCTGTTCTGCGAGGCCAATCCGATCCCGGTGAAGTGGGCGCTCAAGCGCCTGGGCCGCATCGGTGGCCACTTGCGCCTGCCGCTGACCGAGCTGGAGCCCGCCAACCAGGCAAAGGTCGAGGCCGCGTTGCGCGAGGCCGGCCTGCTCGAAGGCTGACGGGCTTCGCCGCACACTCACGCCGCGTGCCGGACACTCCCCCGGTCTGGCGGGAGGGACCATGGGCGCGGGAACCGGCGGGGTACGCATCGGCTGCGCCGGCTGGTCCATCCCGGGCCGCCACGCAGCGCTGTTCGGCGCGGGCGACAGCGCACTGGCGCGTTATGCCACGCGCTTCGACGTGGTCGAGGTCAATTCCTCGTTCTACCGCCCGCACCAGCACGCCACCTGGCGGCGCTGGGCCGCCGCGGTGCCGCGCGGCTTCCGCTTCTCGGTGAAACTGCCGCAGGAGATCTCGCACGAACTGGGGCTGCGCGGCGCCGGCCCGGCGCTGGACCGCTTCCTGGAGCAGGTCGATGGCCTGGGCCGGAAGCTTGGCGGCTTCCTGTTGCAGTTGCCGCCCGGACTGGAACTGGACGCGCGTAGCGCATCGGCGTTTCTTCGCCATGTTCCGCCGCCGCAGCGACGTGCCGCTGGCGTGCGAGCCCCGCCATCCCGGCTGGTTCACGCCACGCGCGGAGGACCTGCTGCGGCGGTACGACGTGGCCCGGGTGGCGGCCGATCCGCCGCGGGTGCCCGGAGGCGACGCGCCTGCGGCCGCGCCGCGCTGGCGCTATTGGCGCTGGCATGGCTCGCCCCGGATCTACTACAGCGACTACGCAGAGCCGGCCTTGCGCGAACTGGCCACACAGGTGCGCGCGGCGACGGGCAGGGGGCAGCGCTGGGTGGTGTTCGACAACACTGCGCACGGCTTCGCGATCCCCGACGCGGCGCGGCTGCAGGAGTTGCTGCATGGGGATGTGCCGAAGCAGGCCCGCGGTTGACCTGCACAGGGAGGCCACCCCGGACTCGCCGGCGGCATCGCTTCCGGTCCTGCGCATCGGCCATCCCAATCCCTGGTTCGCCTTGCTGGCCGAAGTGCGACGGCGCTCCATGGCGGACGCGCCATGCCGGTGGGTTCGCAGGCGGTCATCATCGGCAGCTCGGACGCTGGCCCGGAGCGTGGGCAGGGTGCAGGGCCAGGCGCCTGCCTGCCCGGGACCTGCAGGCGCTGTCCGGGCAAGGGCGGGCTGGCAGTGCGGGTGGCGTCAGGGGCTCGCGATCCGGCGCTGGTCCCAGCGGATCTGCAGCGGCTGTTCGTCGCGCCAGGCACCGATATGGATGTGCGGGTTGCGCGAATAGCCATTGTTGCCGACCCGGGCCAACTGTTGCCCGGCGCGCACGGCTTCGCCCTCGCGCACCACCGGGTCCTGGATATGGCCCAGCACCACCTGGGTGCCGTCCGCGGCTTCCAGCAGGATCATCGAAGCCGGCGGCTTGCCGGCGATGCCCGGCTCGTTGGTGACCGGGTTGAGCAAGATCCTGCGCACCGTGCAATCGCAGGGCGAGAGCACCGGCTGGTTCCAGCCGTACCAGTCGGCGTTGCTGTAGCCGTCGTTGCGGTACAGGCGGGTGAAGGCGCGGCCATCGCTCTCGACGAACTCCTGGACCAGGCAGTCCTGGCCAAGGTCGTCGCCCAGGTAGCCGAGGTCGCCCGCGGCGTGCTCGGTGCAGGTGTAGCGCGTGGCGTACAGGGGGTGGGCGAGGAACTGCGGCGGCGGCTCGGGATCGGTCCGCGAGGACCGGGCCGACGCGGCCGGCACGACCACCAGGCCCAGCAGGGCCAGCGCCCACTTCGACTGCAGGATGTTCCGGAACTCCATGCACCCTCCCCGTGCGCGTCGATGCCGGGCGAGCTTAGCAAGCCGCAAGGCGCGCCGAACGTGACCGGGTTCGCATGGGCTTTCACTGCCTGCCGACCCCACTGGCCCTAGCTTCGCGCGGAGGAGGATCCCGCCACGACCACGGAGCGATGATGCCCCGCCGCAAGCCACGCGTGCTCAAGCTGGCCACCTACAACGTCAACGGCATCGGCCCGCGCCTGCCGCACCTGCTGGCCTGGCTGGAGCGCGAGCAGCCGGACGTGGTGGCGTTGCAGGAGTTGAAGGCGCGCGGCGAGGCGTTCCCGGCGGCGGAGCTGGAAGCGGCTGGCTACTGCGCCATCTGGCATGGCGAGCACCGCTGGAACGGCGTGGCGCTGCTCGGGCGCGGGGCCAGGCCGGTGGAAAGCCGCCGCGGGCTGCCGGGCGACCGCGACGACCACCAGAGCCGCTACATCGAGGCGGCGGTGCATGGCATGGTGGTGGGCGCGCTGTACCTGCCCAACGGCAACCCGCAGCCGGGCCCGAAGTTCGACTACAAGCTCAAGTGGATGGCACGCCTGGCGCGGCACGCCGCGACCCTGGTCGAACTGCCGCATCCGGTGGCGCTGCTCGGCGACTTCAACGTGATCCCCAGCGACGAGGACGTGTACGACCCGAAGTCGTGGAAGCGCGACGCGCTGATCCAGCCGGAGGTACGCCAGGCCTACGCGAAGCTGCTGGCCCAGGGCTGGACCGACGCCCTGCGCCAGGTGCACGGCCAGGCGCGGATCTACACGTTCTGGGACTACTTCCGCCAGCACTTCGAACGCGACCGCGGCCTGCGCATCGACCACCTGCTGCTCAATCCGGTGCTGGCGGCCGGGCTGGAGGATGCCGGGGTGGACCGCTGGGTGCGGGCGCTGGAGAAGCCCAGCGACCATGCCCCGACCTGGGTAACGGTGAAGCTGCCGCGGTAGGGGCAGGCGAAGCGCCACGCGCCGCTGCATCGCCAAGCTCCGGGCAACGGGACCCCGGGCGCGTGGAGGCCGCCATCACCCGCCGCCGGCGATGCTGTGCGCATGCCAATTCCTTCCCCCCGCGCCTGGCTGCAGGCCCATCGCACCGGCCTGCGCCGGGCCGGCTGGACCTTGCTGGGCCTGTACCTGCTGTACCTGTTCGCCGCCAACCTGTTCCTCAACAGCGCCATTGGCGAGCGCGTGGCCAACCGCAAGCCCGACCGCTACCACGCGCGCTGGGACTGGGCGCTGAGCGCCTACCCGGGGCATATCCACGCCAGCGGGGTGGTGATGGGCGGGCATGCGCGCACCAACCGCTGGGCGGTCGCCGCGACCCGCGCCGACGGCCGCATCCGGGTGCTGCCGCTGCTGTGGCGCACGGTGTCCTTCGGCACCATCCGCGCGCACGACGTTTCCGTGCATGTGTCCAGGGTCGCCGAGGACAAGCTGCCATCGAAGCGCGAGGGCCGTGGCTGGACCCTGGATTTCCCGGCCATCACCACGCCCAGCCTGCTGCGCCTGGATTTCTACCAGGCGCGGGTCAGCGGCCGCGGTGACGCCCGCTTCGTGTTCACCAAGCAGCTGCAGGGCGGACCGATGGCGGTGGGCGCATCCACCCTGCGCATGCCCGAAGCCACCCTGTCGGTGGCCGGGGTGGAACTGCTGCGCGGGGGCAGGCTGGAGTTCGGCCTGGCGATCCCGGCGCACATCAGGGAACGGGCGCAGGGCCGGGAGAAGTTCGGGATCCTGGACGCGTACCTGCGCGCCGAGGGTGCCGCGCCGGCGATCGACCTGTCCGCGCGCCATGGCGAGGCGCTGCCGCTGGGCGCGCCCGGGCAGGCCGGTCACCTGCGCGCGGACCTGGTGCTCAGCCGCGGCGTGTTGCGACCCGGCAGCCGCCTGGACTGGGCGGCGCCGGTGCACGCGCTGGATGCGGAAGGGCGGCCGGTGCGGTACCCGCTGGGTGCGGCGCTGCGCACGCGCCGCGAGGCGATCGAGCTGGCGCGCCGCATGCCGCGCACCAGGCCCGGTGCACCCTGGCTGCAGGCCGACCTGCGGGTGGACGACCGCCGCCTGGGGCCCGACGACTGGCTGCGCCCGGTGCGTGCGCTCAACGGCCGCCTGCGCACGCACTGGCCGCAGCTGCCGCTGCGCTGGATCGACACCCTGCTGGACGACCTGGCCTGGCTGGAAGTGGACGGGCGCGGCGACCTGGACGCCGATATCGTGCTGGCCGACGGCCAGCCACGGCCCGGCAGCCGCATGGACCTGGACCGCCTGGGGCTGGCCGCGCGCGTCCTGGACAACCGCTTCGCGGGACAGGCGCAGGCGCGTGTCCGCGTGCTGGAGCAGGCCGGCGCCCCGCGCACCGAAGCCGACATCCGGCTGCGGCACTTCGCGCTTGGACCCGAGGCACGTCCGGGCCAGGTGGACCTGCGCGGGCGCGACCTGCGCCTGGAGCTGGTGTCGGCCGGCCCGTTGGCGGAATTCCAGCAGCACCTACGGGCGCGGCTGCGCTTCGAGGACGCGGAGGTGCCGGACCTGCGCAGCTACAACCGCTACCTGCCCGGTGCCAGTGCGCGCTTGCTGGGCGGCAGCGGCCTGGCCAGCGGCGACCTGCACCTGGACCGCGAGGGCGGCATGGTCGACGGCCACATGCGCCTGCGCGGGCGCGACGTGCGTTTGGCGCTCGGGCCTTCGCGGCTGTCGGGCAACGTGGAGCTGGACAGCCGCCTGCGCCGCTTGCAGGTGGGCGAACGCCGCTACGCGGTCGAAGCGCTGAGCGTGGGCCTGGACGGCGTGCGCCTGGAGCAGGAGCGTGGCGGCCAGGCGCCCTGGTGGGCGCGCATGCGCCTGGAACAGGGCGAACTGCACTGGCGCGAGCCGTTCGAGGTCAACGGCCGCGGCACGGTGGAAATGCGCGACGCCAGCGTGCTGCTGGGCCTGTTCGCCGAGCGCAAGGCGTTCCCGCGCTGGATCGGCAACCTGGTCGATTCCGGACGGGCCCAGGCCAGCGGGCGGTTGCGCATCCGCGACCAGGAACTGGTGTTCGACCATGTCCACGCCAGCAACGACCGCATCGGCCTGCAGGCGCGGCTGCGCATCGCCGGTGGCCAGCCCGACGGCGACCTCTACGCGCGCTGGGGCGTGCTGGGCATGGGCGTGGAACTGCAGCCGGGGCAGCGCAGGCTGCACCTGGCCGGGGCGCGCGAGTGGTACGAATCCAGGCCGGCGCTGCTGCCGGAGTAGCTCAGGCGCCGCCGAGCGCCTGCAGCTCGGACACCTGCTGCAGCCATGCCTCCGGATTGCAGGCCTGCAGCGCCTCGGCCGTGGCATAGCCCCAGGCCACCGCGCCGAAGGCCAGCCCGGCCTGGCGCGCGGCCTCGGCATCGGAGGCCTGGTCGCCGATGTAGATGGCACGCGCGGCGGGCACGCCGGTGCGGGCCAGCACCCGCCGCAGACGCCGCGCCTTGCCGAACAGCGAGGCGCCGCATTCGACGTGGGCCAGCAGGTCCCAGCAGTCCTCGCCCAGGATGCGGCGGCTGTTCTGCGCCGAGTTGCTGGTGACCAGGGCCAGGCGCATGCCACGCGCATGCAGGGCGTGCAGGGCCTCGCGTGCGCCGTCGAAGCAGGCGATGGCATGGCCCTCGGCCTGCATCAGCCGGCGGAAATCCCGCGCCACCAGCGGCAGCCGCCATGCCGGCAGGCGGGTGTGGCGCATGACCTGGCGCGGGCTCATGCCGCGCAGGTGCTCGACCTCGTGCGCGGCGATCGGGGCGAAGCGGTGCCGCTGCGCCAGCCGGTTGTGGTTGGCCACGAAGAAACCGAAGGAGTCGGCCAGGGTGCCGTCGAGGTCGAACACCGCCAGGTCGTAGCGGCGGCAGGTACCGGTGGTTGCGGCGGTGATGGAAGGCATGCGGCGGGCGCGGGTGGCGGGAAGGACGCGATTCTGCCCGGTCCCGCCCGGCCCGTGCCCGTGCCGTCATTCACCCTCGATTTCCTGCAGCGCCACCTCGAAGCGGCGCGCGTAGCCCCGTTCCCCGCTGACCCGCGCCACCTCCGCGTAGGGCGTGTCGGGGGCGCCGTAGACCGCGCAGGCGACCTCGCCGTCCTGCCCGGTGCCCACCTGGCGCAGGCGGTAGCGGGACTGGCCACCGCCGCCGTCGGGCGGGTAGTGCATGGGCGGCTTGCCCGGGTCCAGGTCGATCTCGGTGTTGTCGACCACGCCGCCGACGAACAGGCCCCGGATCATGGTGCACCTCGCTGCTGTGGGGATGGCTGCAGGTTCCTCCCGGGCGCGTGCCCGGGCGGTCAACGCGCCTGCACGATCTTCCGGGCGAGCGCTTCAGTCCACGTCCACCACCCGGCCGCAGCGGTCGATCAGGAACCGCGCGCGCCGGCGGCCGTGGTAGAAGGTGGCGCGCCAGGTGCCGGCGTCCTCGCCGGTGCCGCGCTCGCACAGCACGGCGATCCTGCCCTGGTCCATCAGCCGGCGGAACTCGGGCACTTCCAGGCCGACCCGCGCCGCCACGCGGGCACCGTCGATCTCGAGGGCGGGAAGGTTGCCGCTGGCCATCGCATGCCTCCTGTGCCCTCCCAGCATCACAGGGCGGCGGGATGGCGTCCTTGATCCAGGTCATGCCGCCACGCGCGGACAAGCGGTGGCCCCCACTGGCGGCGGGGATAATGGCCGCCCGGCCCACCCAGGAGTTCCCCGAGTGCCAACCACGCCCCGCCTCGAGCAGCACGCCATCCGCGCGGCCTTCTTCATGCCCGGCTTCGCCATCGCCGCCTGGGCGCCGCTGGTGCCGTTCGCCAAGGCGCGCGCGGGGCTGGACGAGGCGATGCTGGGCATCGTCCTGCTGTGCCTGGGCGCGGGCTCGCTGGTGGCGATGCCGCTGGCCGGCGCCCTGGCCGCGCGCCAGGGGTGCCGCCGGGTGATGGTCGCGGCGATGCTGGCCGCCAGCCTGGCGCTGCCGGCCCTGGCGGTGGCCCCGGGCGCGGTCGGCCTCGGCCTGGCGCTGTTCGTGTTCGGCGCGGCCATCGGCGCGATGGACTGCACCATGAACCTGCAGGCGGTGGCGGTGGAGCGCGAGAGCGGGCGCGCGCTGATGTCGGGTTTCCACGCGTTCTACAGCATTGGCGGGTTCGCCGGCGCGGCCGCCATGACCGCGTTGCTGAGTGCCGGCGCCGCGCCGCTGTCGGCGTGCGTGGCGGCGGTGGCGGTGGTGCTGGCGCTGGTGGCCGCGGCCTGCCGCCACTGGCGTGCTGAAGAGGTGGATTCGGACGTGCCGGCCTTCGCCTGGCCGCGCGGCAGCGTGCTGCTGATCGGCGCGGTGTGCTTCGTGATGTTCCTGGCCGAGGGCGCGATGCTCGACTGGGGTGCGGTGTTCCTCGACCAGGCCAAGGACATGGATCCGGCGCGCGCGGGCGTGGGCTACGTGGCCTTCTCGCTGGCGATGACCGTGGCGCGCCTGAGCGGCGACCGCGTGGTCCAGGCGATCGGTCCGCTGCGCGCGGTGGTGGCCGGCGCACTGGTGGCGTTCGCGGGTTTCGCGCTGATCGTGCTGGCGCCGGGGGCGTGGCCGGCGCTGGGCGGGTTCGTGCTGGTGGGGATCGGCTGCGCCAACATCGTGCCGGTGATGTTCTCCGCCGCCGGGCGCCAGGCCGCGATGCCGGAAAGCCTGGCGGTGCCGGCGATCAGTACCCTCGGCTATGCCGGCGTGCTGGCCGGGCCGGCGCTGGTCGGCTTCGTCGCCCACGGCACCTCGCTGCAGTTCGCGTTCTGGTGCCTGGGTGCGGCGGTGCTGGGAGTGGCGGTGGCCACGCGCTGGTTGCGCGCCTAGCCGGCGGCGGCGTTGGCATCGCCGCCGCGCCGCTTCGTGCGCCAGGCCATGACCTGGCCGACGATGGCGGTGGCCAGCAGGCAACTGTTGGTGACGATGAACACGGTGTTGTCCAGCAGCACCGAGTAGACGATGAACAGGGCCGAGGCGGTGGCCTGGCCGACGAACAGCCAGGTCGACACGCCTTCGCCGCCGCTACGGGCCTGCTTGAGGATCTGCCGCGCGAGGGTGGCCAGCAGCACCGCCGATGCGGCCCAGCCGATCAGGTCCGGGTTCATGGCCGGCTCCGGCGGCGTCGGTGGCTGGACTGGCTGCAAGATGGGCGCGTCATCGTCTGCACGGGAATGGCCGGAGGCCGCCCAGCTTCGCGCGCGGAGGGTCAAACCGGGGTGAGGCTCCCGCCTTCAGGCATCATCGGCGGCGCGCGGACCCGGCAAGGCCGGGGAGATGCGGCCGGTTTCCACCCATTCGCGCAGCCGGCGCAGGGCCTGGCCGGCCAGCAGCAGGGGTGCCGGGTCGGCCTGGCGGCCCAGCAGTCCGGTGGGGAAGCCTTCGGCGTGGAACGCGACTTCCAGTGCCACTTCGGTGCCCGGGCGACCGCGGGCGGGCAGGGCGGTGAGTTCGCTGGACAGCAGGAATCCGCCTTCGCCTTCGGCGTGGTGGCAGGCACGCGCCGCGTCGCGCGCATCCAGGCGCAGGTGCACCCGCGGCGACGGTCCCAGCGGCGTCCTGACCCGCCACAATCCGGCATCCCCGCCGGCCACGGGCTCGGCCGCGCCGTCGAGGATCCGTGCCTGCACGGCCGGATCGCACCAGGCATCGAGGATGCGCGCGGCGCCGGCCTGGAAGGTCAGGCTGCGGCGGATGCGGAGGCGGGGCTTGCCCGCGTGGGGCGCGGGTCCGTTCACGGCCTGCCCCCGGCGATGGTGCAAGCCGGGGGCAGGCAACGTGGTCGACAGGCGTGGCGATGGCTTTGCATTGATCCGTCGTTGGCGTGGGGCGCGCGGCCACGCTGTCCGGTCGCGGGGGGGCTGCACGTGAATCGCCGCGGTGGCCGCGATGCAAAGCGTGCAATGGCGACCGCGGTCGCGGATCGGGTTCAGGAGGAGCCGACCCGCACCACGCGTTCCACCTCGTCCAGCCAGTACAGGTGCATGCCGCCGTCGCCGTCGTCGACCCGGAACAGGCCGTTGGTGCCCTCGTTGCCGTCCGGATCGAGGAACTGCTGGATCGCCGGGCGCTCGGGCAGGGGGCCGCGCAGGATGCTGCCGTCGCGCATGTGCACCTCCACCTCCAGCTCGCCGTCCAGCTCCAGCTGCAGGGCCTTGAGGCGTTCGATCGCCTGCGGGTCGGAATGCACGCGCGGTGCGATGGCTATGCTGTTCATGGCCGTCCTCCATCGGGGACTGCACACGCTAGCCGGAGGCAAGTGACCGCCGGATCATGGCCGCGCCTGCACGTGGCGTGGACCGCGCCGGCCGCAGTCTGGAGCGCCATCCTGCGGAGCACGCGGCCATGACCGATCCGACCCGGACCGCGCCCCCGCTGCCGGAGCCCGGCAGCGTCCTGCCCACCCGCGGCCATGTTTCCACCCGTTCCCTGCCGCGCAACCCGCCCTCGCAGCGTTATCGCCCGCCGGCCAAGCTGGGCCTGGGCGGGGTGGCGTTCGGCAATGGCTTCGCCGCGGCCAGCGACGCGCAGTGCGAGGCGACCCTGGCCGCGGCCTGGGAGGCCGGCGTGCGCTACTTCGATACCTCGCCCTGGTATGGCCTGGGCCTGTCGGAACGGCGCTTCGGCCATGTCCTGCACCGGCATCCGGCGGAGGAATACGTGCTGTCCTCCAAGGTGGGCCGGCTGCTGACCGGCACCAGCGGCCCGCTGCAGGAGACCATGTGGGTGGAGCCGGCGCCGTTCCGCTACCGCTACGACTATTCGGCCGCCGCGACAAGGCGCTCGGTGGAGGACAGCCTCAACCGGATGGGCGTATCGCAGCTGGACGTGGTGTTCATCCACGACCTGTCGCCGGACAACGAGCAGGACCTGGGCATGCCCTGGGAGCGGCGCTTCACCGAGGCGGCCAAGGGTGCCATGCCCGAACTGACCCGGATGCGGGCGGAAGGCCTGATCAAGGCCTGGGGTTTCGGGGTCAACCGCCCCGAGCCGGCGCTGGCTGCGCTGGAGGAAGCCGATCCGGACATCTTCCTGCTGGCCTGCCAGTACTCGCTGCTGGACCACGCCCGGGCGCTGCACGAGACCTTCCCGAGGATCGCCGCGCGCGGCGCTTCGGTGGTGGTGGGTGTACCCCTGCTGGCCGGCTACCTGGCCGGGCGCGACCGCTATCTCTACGAAGGCGAGGTGCCGGACTGGGCACCCGGCAAGCGCGCGCGGGTGCAGGCGGCCTGCGATCGCCATGGGGTGGACCTGCGCACCGTGGCCCTGCAGTTCGCCGCGGCGCCGGACGTGGTGGCGGCGGTGATCCCGGGCGCGCGCACGCCGGAGCAGGTGCGGGCGAACGTGGCTTCGATGGCGGTGGACGTGCCGCCGGCGCTGTGGGCGGAACTGAAGGACGAGGGCCTGGTCGAACGCGAGGCCCCGGTGCCGGCGGCCTGAGCCGCCGGGAGGCCGCGACGCCAGCGGGGGCGCCGCGGCCCTGCCGGCTCAGCTGGCCTGCGGCTCCGGCTCGCCGGTGGCGCCGGCCTCGCGCGCGGCCACGCGGTCATGGCTGTGGTCGCGCGCCAGGTACAGGTAGAACGCCGGCAGCACGAACAGGGTGAACGCGGTGCCGATGGTCATGCCCGAGGCGATCACCATGCCCAGCGAGAAACGCGCGGCGGCGCCGGGACCCTTGGCGAGCAGCAGCGGGATCATCGCGAACACCAGCGCCGCGGTGGTCATCAGCACCGGGCGCAGGCGGATGCCGGCGGCCTGCTCGATCGCCTCGCGCCTGGACAGGCCTTGCAGCTGCAGCTTGTTGGCGAACTCCACGATCAGGATGCCGTGCTTGGAGATCACGCCGACCAGGGTGACCAGGCCAACCTGGGTGTAGATGTTGATGCTCATGCCCGGGAATGCCTCGATCCCGGCGATCTGCAGCGCGCCGGCCACCAGGGCCAGGAAGTTGAGCACCAGCAGCGCGCCGGAGATTGCCATCGGCACGGTCACCAGCATGATCAGCGCGTCGCGGAAGCTCTCGAACTGCGCGGCCAGCACCAGGAAGATCGCCACCAGGGCGAAGCCGAGGGTGACCAGCATGGTCGCGCCCTCCTGCTTGTACTGGCGCGACTCGCCGGCGTAGTCGACGCTGTAGCCCTGCGGCAGCACCTCGGCCGCCGCCTCCTCCAGCACCCGCAGCGCCTCGCCCTTGGACACGCCCGGGCGCGGGGCGAAGGTGATCGCCACCGCGTTGAGCTGCTGGAAGCGCTTGAGCGTCTGTGGCTGCGCGGTCTCCTTCAGCGTGACCAGGGTCGACAGCGGCACCAGCTCGCCGTCGCGGGTGCGGGTGTAGTAGTTGCGCAGCTGGTCGGCGTTGAGGCGGTCGCTGCGGCGCACCTGCGGGATGACGCGGTACGAGCGGTTCTCCATGGCGAAGCGGTTGGTGTAGCCACCGGACAGCATGGCGGCCATGTCCGCGGCCAGGGTGCGCATGTCGATGCCCAGCGAGGCCGCCTTCTCGCGGTCGATCTGCACCTCGACCCGTGGCTTGTCGATCTTCAGGTCCTTGTCCAGGAAGATGAAGCGGCGGCTTTCCATCGCCTTCTGCAGGATCGCGTCCGACAGCTCGTTGAGCTGCTGCAGCGAGCCGATGCCCAGCACCAGGAACTCGCCGCCGCCGTCGCCGCCGGCGGTGGGCAGCGAGGGCGGGACCAGGGCGAAGGTGTTCAGGCCGGTGACCTGGGCCAGCTTCGGCTGCAGCTCCTGCTGCAGCACCTGGTTGGTCGAGCGCTCGCGCTCGCTCCATGGCTTGAGCACGAAGCCGGCCATGGCGCTGTTGCTGGCGCCGCCGCCCCCGCCGAAGCCGCCGTTGAACAGGAAGAAGTCGTTGACCTCGGGGATCTCCGCGGCCATCGCGCTGATCTGCGCGGTGTAGCGCTCGACGTAGTCCAGGGTGGTGTAGGCGTCGGCGCTGCCGATGGCGAAGATGAAGCCCTCGTCCTCCAGCGGCGCCGGCTCCTTGGGCGCGGTCCAGTACAGCAGCCCGCAGGACACCAGCACCAGCAGGCCGAACACCGCGATCACGCTGCGCGTCTCCAGCGCGCCGTGCAGGCGCCGCTGGTAGCCGCTGCGCAGCTTCTCGAAGCGCGCGTCCAGCCAGCCCTCCAGGCGGCCCTTGCCGGCGCCGTTCGCGTGCGGCTTGAGGATGCGCGCGCACATCATCGGCGACAGGGTCAGGGCGATCACGCCCGAAAGCAGGACCGAGCCGGCCAGGGTGAAGGCGAACTCGGTGAACAGCACGCCGGTCAGGCCACCCTGGAAGCCGATCGGCAGGTACACCGCCACCAGGGTGGTGGTCATCGCCACCACCGGCCAGGCCAGCTCGCGCGCGCCCTTGATCGCCGCGTCGTGCGGGCTCATGCCCTCCTCGATGTGGCGGTGGATGTTCTCCAGCACGATGATCGCGTCGTCCACCACGATGCCGATCGCCAGCACCATCGCCAGCAGGGTCAGCAGGTTGATGGTGTAGCCGAGCAGCAGCATCAGGAACATCACGCCGACCAGCGACAGCGGCACGGTCACCGCCGGCACCAGCACGCTGCGCAGCGAACCGAGGAACAGGAAGATCACCACGATCACGATGACCACCGCCTCGATGATCGTGCGCACCACCTCGTTGATCGCGTCCTCGATCGCCTCGGTGCTGTCGTACGGGATGGACGCCTCGATGCCCTCCGGCAGCTGCGGCACGATCTCCTCGTCCCACACCCGGCGCACCTCATCGATCACGTCCAGGGAGTTGGCGTCCGGGGAGACGAAGATGCCCATGAAGGTGGCGGCGTCGCCGTTGATCTGCACCGAGGTGCCGTAGCTCTCCGAGCCCAGTTCCACGTCGGCCACGTCGCCCAGGCGCACGATCGCGCCGTTCTCCTCCCGCACGATCAGCCGGCGGAACTCCTCCGGGCTGCGCAGGTCGGTGCGCGCGGTCAGGTCCACGGCGACCATCTGGCCCTTGGTCGAGCCCAGCGCCGAGAGCACGTTATTGGCCTGCAGCGCCTGGTGCACGTCGCTGGCGGTGACCCGCAGCGCGGTCATGCGGTCGGGCTTGAGCCACACGCGCATGGCGAAGGTGCCCGCGCCGAGGATCTCGGCGCGCTGCACGCCGGGGATGGTGGCGATGCGCGGCTCCACCGCCCGCACCAGGTAGTCGGTGATCTGGTTGTTGTCGAGCCGGTCGCTGGCGAAGGAGACGTACATCGCCGCGATCTGCTGGCCCTGTTGCAGGTCGATCACCGGATCCTCGGACTCGGCCGGCAGCTGGCTGCGCAGCTTGTTGACCTTGGCCGCGATCTGGGTGAGCGCCTCGTTGGCGTCGTGGTCCAGGCGGATGTAGGCCTGGATGGTGGAGATGCCGGCGGCGCTGGTCGAGGTCAGGTAGTCGATGCCCTCGGCCGAGGCCACCTCGCGTTCCAGCGGGGTGGTGATGAAGCCCTGCATCAGGTCCGCGTCGGCGCCGTAGTAGGCGGTGCTGACGGTGACCACCGCGTTCTGCAGCTCCGGGTACTGGCGCACGTTGAGCTCGGAGAACGAGCGCAGGCCCAGCAGCAGGATGAACAGGCTGACGACCAGGGCCAGGACCGGCTTGTTGATGAAGATGTCGGTGAATTTCATCGTGTCCTCCTCCGGCCGCGGGGGCGGCCGGGGTGGTGGGCGCCGCGCGGGCGGCCGGGAGCGGCGGCGTTGCCGCCGGTCAGCGGTTCTCGGGACGCGGGTCGGGGTCGGCCTGCGGGGTCACCGTGTTGTTGATGAGCACCGGGGCGTCGTTGCGCAGGCGCAGCAGGCCGCTGCTGACCACCACCTCGCCGGGCTCGAGGCCGTCGGTGATGCCGACCAGGTCGCCGCGGGTCGGGCCGGTGGTCACGAAGCGCTGCCTGACCACGTGCTGCGGTGCCTGCTGGCCTTCCTGGACCTCGGCGTTCTTCACCTCGTCCGGGGCGTCGACCAGCACGTAGACCGAGTTGCCGTACGGGTTGAAGCTGACCGCGGTCTGCGGCACCACCACGACCTGGCGCGGCTGGCCGAGGTCGAAGCGCACCCGGGCGAAGGTACCCGGGCGCAGCACCCCGTCCGGGTTGGCCAGGGTGGCGCGCACGCCGAAGTTGCGGGTGTTGGTCTCCACAGCCGGCTCCACCGCGGTGATCTCGGCCTCGAACGCCTGCTCGGGCAAGGCATCCACGCTCACCTGCACCTTGCTGCCGACCACCACCTGGTTCAGGCGCTGCTCGGGCAGGGTGAAGTCGACGTGGATCGGGTCCAGCGCCTGCAGGGCCACGATCGGGTCGCCCGGGTTCAGGTACTGGCCCAGGTTGATCCGGCGGATGCCCAGCACCCCGTCGAACGGCGCGCGGATGGTCTTCTGCGCGATCAGGGCGCGCTGCGCCTCGGCCTGGGCGCGGGTTTGGGCGGCGTCGGAGACGCGCTCGTCGACCTCGGCCTGCGACACCAGCTTCTGCGCCCCCAGCTCGCGCCAGCGGTCGCGCTGGGTGGCGGCCAGCTCGGCGGCCGCCTCCAGCGCGTTGAGCTGGGCCAGCTCGTTGGCGGTGTTCAGCTGCACCAGCAGGTCGCCCTTGCGCACCCGCTGGCCGGACTCGAAGGCGATGCGCTGGACCACGCCGCCGGCCTCGGTGGTGACCTGGGTGCCGTTGTCGGCGACCAGGGTGCCCACCGCCTCGGCGGTGTCGCTCCAGGTCTCGGCGCGCGCCTCGAAGGTGCTGACCTCCACCGGCGGCTGCGGCATGTTGTCGAAGAAGCTGTTGAGCGCGCGCTGCGACGCGAACCACAGCCCGAACACGCCGCCGAACACGACGACGAACAGGATCAGCATCAGGGTCATGCGGCGGCCGGTGGATGGCGGGCGCCCGGCGCGTTGCGGCTTGCTGGCACTCATGTGGGGTTCCATTGCTTCAGGTCGTACGGGGGACGGGTCGCGACGGGGCGGCCGCGCGGGCGGCCCCGGTCCTTGCGATGAGATGCGGCATTGCCGGCGCCACGGCGGGGGACGGCGGCGGCAGGGAAAGCGCGATTCTGGCCGCAGGCCGGTTGCCGGCGCAACGGCTGCCGGGCCCGGCCGGATCCTGGGCCATAATCGGCCGCCCGTTCCAATGCCTTGCAGACTGCCGATGAGTGCACCCGCCTCGCCACGCCGCATCCTGTTCGCAAGCCTCATCGGTACGACGATCGAGTTCTTCGATTTCTACATCTACGCCACCGCCGCGGTGCTGGTGTTCCCGAAGCTGTTCTTCCCGGCCTCGGAGCCGACCGCGGCCACCCTGCAGTCGCTGGCGACCTTCGCCCTGGCCTTCCTGGCGCGGCCGCTGGGCTCGGCGGTGTTCGGCCACTACGGCGACCGCATCGGGCGCAAGGCGACCCTGGTGGCGGCGCTGCTGACCATGGGCATCTCCACCGTGGTGATCGGCCTGCTGCCGACCTATGCCCAGGTCGGGGTGCTGGCGCCGGCGCTGCTGGCGCTGTGCCGCTTCGGCCAGGGCCTGGGCCTGGGCGGCGAATGGGGCGGGGCGGTGCTGCTGGCCACCGAGAACGCGCCACCGGGCAAGCGTGCCTGGTACGGCATGTTCCCGCAGCTGGGCGCGCCGCTGGGCTTCCTGTGCTCGACCGGGGTGTTCCTGGGGCTGGCGCACTTCCTGGACGAGGGCCAGTTCATGGCCTGGGGCTGGCGCGTGCCGTTCCTGGCCAGCGCCGCGCTGGTGCTGGTGGGCCTGTGGGTACGGCTGCGCATCACCGAAACCCCGGCGTTCCGGAAGACCCTGGAGCGCGAGGAGCGCGAGCGCCTGCCGATGGCCACGGTGCTGCTGCGCCACCCCGGCACCCTGGTGGTGGGCACCCTGGCCCTGATGGCGACCTTCGTCCTGTTCTACCTGATGACGGTGTTCGCGCTGAGCTGGGGCACCTCCGGCCTGGGCTACGGGCGCGAGCAGTTCCTGCTGCTGCAGATGGCCGGCGTGCTGTGCTTCGCCGCGACCATCCCGCTGTCGGCGGTGTACGCCGACCGCTTCGGCCGGCGCCGGGCGATGATCCTGGCCACCGTCGGCATCATCCTGTTCGGCCTGCTGTTCAAGCCGCTGTTCGAGGCCGGCAGCGCCTGGCAGGTGTTGCTGTTCCTGTGCGTGGGCCTGGGGCTGATGGGACTGACCTACGGTCCCTGCGGCACCATCCTGGCCGAGATGTTCCCGACCCCGGTGCGCTACACCGGCGCTTCGCTGGCGTTCAACCTGGCCGGGATCCTGGGTGCGTCGCCGGCCCCGTACATCGCCACGCGGCTGGCCGCCAGCCACGGCATCGGCGCGGTCGGCGCCTACCTGGCCGGCATGGCCGCGCTGACCCTGCTGGCGCTGCTGCTGGTGCCGCGCCAGCCGGTGGACTGAGCGCGCCGGCGCTGCCCGCGCGCCGGCGCGCCCGGCTCAGTGGCGGGCGTGGCTGCTGTGGCCGTGGCGGTGGAACAGCCGGCCCATGGTCCGCGCCAGCCAGCCGCCTTCCTGGTGCTCGCGGGCGAAGCGGTTCAGGTGCCGGCGCACCTGCTCGGAGTAGGCCTTGTCGTCGTTGCGGATGTGGTTGAACAGCCAGCGCGAGAGCATCCCCTTCAGCTCGTCGACCACGTCCTCGCCGGCCTGGAAGCGCATGCGGTACTCGGCCACCCGCTTGGTGAACACCTCGTGCACCCGCTTGTGCGCGGCGCAGAACGGGTAGCCGGCTTCCTCCATCAGCTCCTCCTCGAAGGCGAAGTGGGAGAGGGTGTAGTCCACCAGTTCGTCCAGCACCTCGCCCACGGCCAGGGACGAGGCCCCGGTCTGCGCCTGGTGCAGCTGGTTGATCATCGACACGATGCGGCGATGCTGATCGTCGATCACCTCGATGCCGGTATCGAGGTCGTCCTGCCAGATCATCAGGGACATGCGGTCATGCACTCTCTGTGGATGGTGGGCGCAGGCTATGGGCGCGGCCGGCGGACGGCCTTGATCGCGATCAAGCGCCCCCGCCGAACAGGCGCTTGAGCGCCGCGGCGATCCAGCCGCCGCCGGCCTGGCTGCGCGCGAACTCGTCCAGGTAGCGCCGCACCTGCCCGGCGTAGGCCTTGTCGTCGTTGCGGATGTGGTTGAACAGCCACACCGAGAGCATGTCGCGCAGCTCGGCGATCACGTCCTCGCCGGCCTGGTGGCGCTCCTGGTAGCGCGCCACCCTGCGCGCGAACAGCTCGTGCACCCGGCGGTGGGCGTCGGCGAGCGGGTAGCCGGCCGCCTCCATCAGTTCTTCCTCGAAGGCGAAGTGCGATTGCGCGTAGTCGACCAGGTCGGCGAGCACCTCGCCGGCGCGCTGCGGCGTGCGTTCGGACAGCTGGTTGATCATCGCCAGGATGCGCCGGTGCTGCTGGTCGATGACATCGATGCCGGTGTCGAGTTCGTCCTGCCAGGTAATGGTCCGGACCATGCTGCCTCCCCCCTGAGGCGACCGAATGGACCGGCGAAGGCTAGGGGCAGGGGCGCGCGGCGGACCTTGATCCTGATCAACCGCCGCGGATGGCTCAGCCGGCGTCGACCACCCGGTTGCGGCCGCCGGCCTTGGCCAGGTACAGGCGGCGGTCGGCCTCGGCCAGCAGGCTGTGCAGGGTGTCGCCGATGCGCGCGTTGCAGGCGCCGATGCTCACCGACAGGCGCAGCTCGCCGTGCTCCACCGGCAGGCGCAGGTCCTCCACCCGCAGCCGCAGGTCCTCGAGGTGGTCGTGCAGGGCCTGGCCTTCCAGGCCCGGCAGCAGCATGCAGAACTCCTCGCCGCCGAAGCGGGCGATGTGGTCCTGCGGCCGGGCATGGGCGGAGATCGCCGAGGCCACCGCGCGCAGGGCGCGGTCTCCGGTCTCGTGGCCCCAGGTGTCGTTGACGTGCTTGAAGTGGTCCAGGTCGAGCATGACCATCGCCAGCGGCTGGCGCACGTCGCGCATGCGCGGCACCAGGCGCTCGGCCTGGTCGAGGAAGTGGCGGCGGTTGGGCAGGCCGGTGAGGAAGTCGCGGGTGGCCAGGTCCTGCAGGCTGCCGATCAGCTCCAGCTGGTCCACGTTCTGCGAGACCCGGCAGAAGAACTCCTCGCGCGAGTACGGCTTGCGCAGGAAGTCGTTGGCGCCGTTCTTGAGGAAGCGCGCGACCAGGCCGGGGTCGTCGCGCCCGGACACGCCGATCACCGCCATGCGGTCGCGCGCGCGCAGGGCGCGCAGGCGGCGGGTCAGCTCGATGCCCTGCATGCCCGGCATCTCCTGGTCGATGATCGCCAGGCGGATGGTCGGGTCGGCCTCCACCGCGGCCAGGGCGCGGTCGCCGTCCGGCGCCTGCACCACGCGGTAGCCAAACAGTTCCAGCAGCAGGCCGGCATGGGCGCGGGCGCTGGGCGAGTCGTCCACCACCAGGGCCGAGATGCGGCGGTTGCGCTCCAGCCGCTGCACCAGCCAGACGATGTAGTCCAGGCTGCCGGGGGTGTTCTTGAGCACGAAGTCGATGATCTGCCGGCGCAGCAGGCGCTCGCGCAGCTCCTCGTCGTACACGCCGCTGACCACGACGGTGGGCAGCTCGCGGCCGAGGAAGCAGTCGACCACGGCCTCGTGGTCGCCATCGGCCAGGACCAGGCCGGTCAGCACCAGGAACCAGTCGTCGTGGGCGGCCAGCGCGGCGCGGGCCTCGGCCAGGGTCGAGGCCACCGTCACCGGCAGTTCCAGCTGCTGTTCGATCGCCTGGGCCACGGCCTGCACGAACGCACGCGAGTTCTCCACCAGCAGGACACGCTGTGGAAGCGAAGGCGAAGGCGGATTGGGCGCTATCGCGGGCATGCCCCGGCCATTGCACGGTTCGTCCCAGTGCTTAGCGGCCAGGCCGGGGCGGACTTTAGAGGTGCGTCACGTTTTTCCCGGGCCCGGGTCTTACCACAGCGCGTCGCGCAGCCGGTACCAGGCCATGGCCGCCACCAGCAGCGGCATGCGCAGCAGGCGCCCGCCGGGGAAGGGCGCGTGCGGGATCTTCGCGAATGCGTCCAGCCGCCGCGACTGCCCGGCGATGGCCTCGGCGATCAGCCGCCCGGCCAGGCCGGTGGTGGCCACGCCGTGGCCGGAGAAGCCCTGGGCGAAGTACACGTTGCTGCCCAGCCGGCCCCAGTGCGGGGCGCGGTTGAGCGAGATGTCCACGTAGCCGCCCCACAGGTACTCGATCGGCACCCCGGCCAGCTGCGGGAACACCTTGCGGATGCGCCGCCGCATCACCCCGCGCAGGTTCGGCGGCGGATAGCTGGAATAGCTGGCGCGCCCGCCGAACAGCAGGCGGTGGTCGCGGGACAGGCGGAAGTAGTCCAGCGCCCAGTTCACGTCGGCCACCGCCATGTCGTTGCGGATCAGGGCGCGCGCGCCGTCCTCGCCCAGCGGTGCGGTGGCGGCCATGTAGGTGCCCACCGGCATCACCCGGGATTCCAGCTGCGGGGCGATGCCCCGCAGCCAGGCGTTGCCGCACAGCACGGCGAAGTCGCCGCGGGCCTCGCCGCGGGCGGTGCGCAGCACCGGCTTCGGGCCCTGCACCAGCTGCACCACCGGCGAGCGCTCGTAGATGCGCACGCCGGCGGCCAGCGCGGCGCGGGCCAGGCCCAGGCAGTACTCCAGCGGGTGCAGGTGCCCGGAGGCGCGGTCGTACACCGCGCCGAGGTAACGGTCGCTGGCCAGCTCCTGGCGCAGGCGGGCGCGGTCCCACCACTCCAGCGGGTAGTCGTAGCGCTCGGCCATCTCCACCAGGCCGGCGCGCAGGTCGCGTTCCTGGCGCGGCTTGATCGGCACGTGGGCGTGGCCGTCGCGCCAGTCGCAGGCGATGCCGTGGCGGGCGATGCGCCCGCGCAGGCGCTCCATGGCCTCGCGCGACAGGTCGAACAGCAGCCGCGCCTCCTCCGGGCCCAGCAACCGCTCCAGGGTGGACTGCTCGCAGCCGTAGCCAACGATGGCCTGGCCGCCGTTGCGCCCGGAGGCGCCCCAGCCGACCCGCTGCGCTTCGACCACCACCACCTTGTAACCGGCCTCGGCCAGCTCCAGCGCCGCGGTCAGGCCGGTGTAGCCGGCGCCAAGGATGCACACGTCGGCCTCGACCACGCCTTCCAGCGCCGGCTGTTCCGGCAGGGGTGCGGCGCTGGCGGCGTACCAGCTGGGCGGGTAGGGCGCGTTCACCGGCGGCTCCGGGCGCGCATGGGCTCAGACCGTGCGCAGGTACCAGGCATAGTCGACGTCGCTGACCAGGGTGTTGAAATCCAGCATCTCGCGCCGCTTCTGCTGGCCGTAGACGTGCCGGAAGGATTCGCCGTACCAGTCGGCGGCGAAGCCGCTGGCGAGGAAGTCCTCGATCGCCTGGCGCCAGTGCGGCTGACCGGCCTCGAACTGCTCGTAGGCGTTGCCGACCACCGGCGGGCCCGGATCCTGGCGGGTTTCCAGCCCGTGCAGGATCCCGGCCAGCACCGCCGTGGCGACCAGGTAGGGATTGGCGTCGGCGCCGGCGATGCGGTGCTCGATGCGGGTGTTGGCCGGGTCGCTGTGCGGGATGCGCAGGGCCACGGTGCGGTTGTTGAAGCCCCAGCTGTCGTTGAGCGGGACGAAGGCGTTGGCGACGAAGCGGCGGTAGCTGTTGGCGTGCGGCGCGAACAGCAGCAGGTTGTCGCGCGCGCTGGCCTGCAGTCCGGCCACGGCGTGGCGCAGCGCATCAGCCGGCGCATCCGGGGTGCAGGCGAACACGTTGCGGCCCTCGCGGTCCAGCAGGCTCACGTGCAGGTGCATGCCGCTGCCGGCCTGCCCGGCCAGCGGCTTGGCCATGAAGCTGGCCAGCGCGCCGTGCTGCTGGGCGATGGCCTTGATCACGCGCTTGAGCAGCACCGCGTCGTCGCAGGCGGCCAGGGCGTCGGCGCGGTGGCCGAGGTTGATCTCGAACTGGCCCGGCGCGTACTCGGCCACCGCGGTGTCGGCGGGGATGCCCTGGGCGCGGCAGGCGCTGGCCACGGCGTGGATGAAGTCGGCGTTCTCGTCCAGGTCGTCGATCGAGTAGACCTGGGTGCTGTCGTTGCGGCGCCCGCTGGCGGGGTTGGACGTGGGCTGCGGGCGGCCGTCGGCATCGGGCAGGCGGTCGAACAGGTAGAACTCCAGTTCCACCGCCAGCACCGGGGTCAGTCCGGCCGCGGCAAAGCGCTCCAGCACCCGCTGCAGGACCCGCCGCGGATGCGCCTCGAACCAGCCGCCGTTGCCGTCCTCCATCTGCAGCAGCAGCTGCAGCGCCGGCCGTGGCGACCACGGTACCGGGCGCAAGCTGCCGGGGATCGGGCGGCAGATCCGGTCCTCGTCGCCGATGTCGTAGCCCAGCCCGGTTTCCTCCACGGTGTTGCCGCGGATGTCGGCGGCCACCAGCGACATCGGCAGGCACACGCCATTGGCGTACACCTTGCCAAGCGCCGAGGCCGGGACCCGCTTGCCGCGCAGCACGCCGTTGGCGTCCGGCAGCAGCAGGTCGACATGGGCGTCGGCCGCGCCCTCCATGGCCTGCAGGGTGGCCAGGTCGGCGGCGGGGAGGGCAGGGGCGGACGGAGGGGTCATGACGGGACCTCGGCGGGACGGGACGAGGGTAACAGCGGTCCGGTCGTCAAGAATACTCAACGCCGCACCGGGTCCATGCACCGCCGTGGTGCGGGATGCGGGCCGGGCCGTGTTGTAAAAATAAAACGCCCGGGGTAAGTTGCCGGAACGCCATCGGACGCTGCTCGCATGGCCCTGACGCCGCTGGTCGGACTGCCCACCGACCGCAAACTGATCGGAGCGCACCCGTTCCTCGCCGCCGGCGAGAAGTACGTGCGCGCGGTGGTCGAAGGCGCCGGCGCGACCCCGGTCCTGATGCCCTCGCTGGATCCGCCGCTGGATCCGGATGCCTGGCTGTCGCGCCTGGACGGCCTGCTGCTGACCGGCGCGGTCAGCAACATCGAGCCGCACCACTACAGCGACGAGCCCAGCTGGGAAGGCAACCTGCACGACCCGGCCCGCGACGCCAGCACCCTGGCCCTGGCCCCGCGCGCGATTGCCATGGGCCTGCCGGTGCTGGCGATCTGCCGCGGCCTGCAGGAGGTCAACGTGGCCCTGGGCGGCCGCCTGCACCAGAAGGTGCACGAGGTGCCCGGCATGATGGACCACCGCGAGAACCTGGAGGACCCGCTGGACGTCCAGTACGGCCCCGCGCACGAGATCAGCCTCGCCCCGGGCGGGCTGCTGGCCTCGCTGGCCGGCGCCGGGCGGGTGCGGGTGAACTCGCTGCATGGGCAGGGCATCGCCCGGCTCGCCGACGGCCTGGTGGTGGAAGCCACCGCCCCGGACGGCCTGGTCGAGGCCTTCCGCGGCACCGGTCCCGGCTTCCTGCTGGGCGTGCAGTGGCATCCCGAGTGGCAGGTCGCGTCCAATCCCTTCTACCTGGCGATCTTCCGCGCGTTCGGCGATGCCTGCCGGGCCTGGGCCGGACGCCGCGCCGCCCCGCCGGCTCCCGAACGCATCCGGACAACCGCATGAGTACACGCAGACGCACCCGAAAACCCGAGGCCACCGCCGAGCAGCAGCAGGAGAACTCGCTGCGGCGCTGGCTCAAGGAGCGGCACATCACCGAGGTGGAGTGCCTGGTGCCGGACATCACCGGCAACGCGCGCGGCAAGATCATCCCGGCCGACAAGTTCAGCCACGACTACGGCACCCGCCTGCCGGAAGGCATCTTCGCCACCACCGTCACCGGCGACTACCCGGACGACTACTACGAACTGACCTCGCCCTCGGATTCGGACATGCTGCTGCGGCCGGATCCGGACACGGTGCGGATGGTGCCCTGGGCCACCGACCCGACCGCCCAGATCATCCACGACTGCTACACCAAGGACGGCCATCCGCACGAGCTGGCCCCGCGCAACGTGTTGCGCCGGGTGCTGGCCGAGTACGAGAAGGAAGGGCTGCAGCCGGTGGTCGCGCCGGAGCTGGAGTTCTTCCTGGTGCAGAAGAACACCGACCCGGACTTCCCGCTGCTGCCGCCGGCCGGTCGCTCCGGCCGCCCGGAGACGGCGCGGCAGTCGTACTCGATCGACGCGGTCAACGAGTTCGACCCGATCCTGGACCTGATGTACGACTACTGCGACGCGATGGAGCTGGACGTGGACACCCTGATCCACGAGTCCGGCGCGGCGCAGCTGGAGGTCAACTTCACCCACGCCGGCGCGCTGTCGCTGGCCGACCAGGTGTTCCTGTTCAAGCGCACCATGCGCGAGGCGGCGATGCGCCACGGCGTGTACGCCACCTTCCTGGCCAAGCCGATGGAGACCGAGCCGGGCAGCGCCATGCACATCCACCAGAGCCTGGTGGACCGCAGGGGCCGCAACGTGTTCACCGGGAAGAAACCCGGCGAGTTCAGCGAGGTGTTCGGCCACTACCTGGCCGGCCTGCAGAAGTACGTGCCGATGGCGATGGCGTTCTTCGCCCCGAACGTGAACTCCTACCGCCGGCTGATGTTCGGCGAGGTCTCGCCCAGCAACGTGCGCTGGGGCTACGACAACCGCACCTGCGGCCTGCGCGTGCCGATGGACACCCCGGAAAACCAGCGGGTGGAGAGCCGCTTCGCCGGCTCCGACGCCAATCCGTACCTGGCCATGGCCGCGACCCTGGCCTGCGGCCTGCTGGGCATCCGCGAAAAGCTCACCCCGACCGCCCCGACCGAGGTCAGCGCCAAGGAACTGGGCTACGACCTGCCGCGCTCGCTGGGCGAGGCGCTGGACGAGCTGGAGACCTGCACCCCGCTGGCGACCCTGCTGGGGCCGCGCTTCGTGCGCGCCTACGTCTCGGTCAAGCGCAAGGAATACGAGACCTTCTTCCGCGTGATCAGCTCCTGGGAGCGCGAGTTCCTGCTGCTGAACGTCTGACCCGCCGCGCGCCGCCGGGCGCGTGGCACGACAACCCGAGGAATCCCGCCGCATGGCCGCGATCGACCTGCCCGAACTCCAGCGCCTGGACGCCGCCCACCACCTGCATCCGTTCAACGACAACGCCGCCCTGGCGAAGCGGGGTACCCGGGTGCTGGTACGCGGCGAGGGCTGCTACGTCTGGGACGCGGAGGGCAACAGGCTGCTGGACGCCTTCGCCGGCCTGTGGTGCGTGAACATCGGCTACGGCCGCAAGGAGCTGGGCCAGGCCGCGGCCCGGCAGATGGAGCAGCTGGCCTACTACAACAGCTTCTTCCAGTGCACCACCGAGCCGACCATCCGCCTGGCCGCGCAGCTGGCCGAGCTGGCCCCCGGGGACGTCAACCACGCCTTCTTCGTCAACTCCGGCTCGGAGGCCAACGACACCATCCTGCGCCTGGTGCGCCACTTCTGGGCGGTGCAGGACCAGCCGCAGAAGAACATCTTCATCGGCCGCCACAACGGCTACCACGGCACCACCGTGGCCGGCGCCAGCCTGGGCGGGATGAAGGGCATGCACGAGCAGGGCGGGCTGCCGATCCCGGACATCCACCACATCGACCCGCCGTTCTGGTTCGCCGATGGCGGCGACCTGTCGGAGGAGGAGTACGGCATCGCCGCCGCCCGCCGCCTGGAACAGAAGATCCTGGAGCTGGGGCCGGAGCGGGTGGCCGCCTTCATCGGCGAGCCGGTCATGGGCGCCATCGGCGTCTACATCCCGCCGATGAGCTACTGGAAGGAGGTCGAGCGGATCTGCCGCCAGTACGACGTGCTGCTGGTGGCCGACGAGGTGATCTGCGGCTTCGGCCGCACCGGGCAGTGGTTCGGCTGCCAGCATTTCGGCTTCCAGCCGGACGTGATGACCATCGCCAAGGGCATCACCTCCGGCTACATCCCGCTGGGCGCGGCCCTGTTCAACGACCGGGTGGCGGGGGTGCTCAAGGAGGCCGGCGGCGAGCTGGCCCATGGCGCGACCTATTCCGGCCACCCGGTGTGCGCCGCGGTGGCCCTGGAGAACCTGCGGATCATGCGCGACGAGCAAATCGTCGAGCGCGCCCGCGAGGAGGTCGCCCCCTACCTGGCCCAGCGCTGGGCCGAGCTGGGCCAGCACCGGCTGGTGGGCGAGGCCCGGATCGTGGGCTTCATGGGCGCCCTGGAGCTGGTCCCGGACAAGCGCCGGCGGGCGTTCTTCCCGGAGCGCGGCAAGGTCGGCGGCCTGTGCCGGGACATCGCCCTGCGCCACGGCCTGATCCTGCGCGCCACCTACGACTCCATGCTGCTGTCGCCGCCCCTGGTCCTGGACCGCGGGCAGGTCGACGAGCTGTTCGACAAGGCCTGGAAGGCCCTGGACGAGACCGCCGAGGCGATCGGCCGCTGAAAAGGGATGGGCAAAGCCCCCCGCCAGCGCTAACCTGAACCACCTGAACTCCCCTTCCTCCGAGGAACCTGCGATGAAGCTCCGCCTGCTCTCCCTGGGCATTGCCGCCACCCTGCTTGCCGCCTGTGGCGGCAAGGACGATGCCGCGCAGGGGCCGGGCGATGGCGGCGAGGAGAAGGTCCTCAACGTCTACAACTACTCCGACTACATCGCCGAGGAGACCATCCCCGGCTTCCAGGAGCAGACCGGCATCCGCGTCACCTACGACGTCTACGACAGCGACGAGGTGCTGGAGACCAAGCTGCTGGCCGGTTCCAGCGGCTACGACGTGGTGGTCCCGACCCTGAACTTCTTCGGCCGCCAGATCCAGGCCGGCGTGTTCATGAAGCTCGACAAGGGCAAGATCCCGAACCTGGCCAACATCGACCCGAAGATCCTGGAGCGCATCGCCGGCCAGGATCCGGGCAACGAGTACGGCGTGCCCTACATGATGGGCACCACCGGCATCGGCTACAACGTGGACAAGATCACCGAGATCTTCGGTTCCACCGAGGTCGCCAACAGCTGGGACATCGTGTTCAAGCCGGAGAACATCAGCAAGCTGAAGGACTGCGGCGTGACCCTGCTGGATACCCCGGCGGACATGCTCCCGATCGCGCTGCACTACCTGGGCGAGGACCCGCACAGCGGCGACCCGGAGAAGCTGCAGAAGGCGGCCGACCTGATCAAGTCGATCCGCCCGTACGTGCAGAACTTCCATTCCAGCCAGTACGTCAGCGCCCTGGCCAACGGCAGCATCTGCCTGGCGGTGGGCTGGTCGGGCGACATCATCCAGGCCCGCGACCGCGCCGAGGAGGCCCAGAACGGCGTCAACGTCGCCTACTCGATCCCGAAGGAAGGCGCCCCGCAGTGGTTCGACATGCTGGCCATCCCGGCCGATGCGAAGCACCCGCAGAACGCGCACGCGTTCATCAACTACCTGCTCGACCCGCAGGTGGCCGCCAACAACACCAATTACATCCATTACGCCAACCCGGTGAGCGCCGCGACCCCGCTGGTGGACGAGGAGATCCGCAACGATCCCACGATCTACCCGCCGGAGGAGGTGGCCGCGAAGATGTTCACCTACGCGATCAACTCGCCGGAGACGGACAGGCTGTACACGCGGCTCTGGACGGAGATCAAGCAGGGCAAGTAAGCCCTGCGGCCGGCGCCGCCCGCGGGGTGGCGCCCGGCCCGCGCATCCGTCGGAGGCCGCGGCCCTGGCCGGGCGGCAGCCGGAGCAATCCGGCCGCCGTCCGCCGCCATGGAGTCGGGGATCACCACAGGCCCTGCGGGGCAAAGGGGATGCGATGGGTACGTGCAAGTCTGGATTGCTGGGCTGTCTGGTAGTGGTGCTCGGGCTGGCCGGATGCGGCGGGTCCGGGGAGGAAGCCGGCGGGGACGGGGCCAGGCCCGCCGCGGCCGGGGTGGTGCACGTCTACAATTGGTCCGACTACATCGCCGAGGACACCATCCCCGGCTTCGAGCGCGAGACCGGGATCAAGGTCACCTACGGGATGTTCGACAGCAACGAGCTGCTGGAGGCCAAGCTGCTGGCCGGCGGCTCGGGCTTCGACGTGGTCGTGCCCTCGCTGCAGTTCCTCGGCCGGCAGATCCAGGCCGGGGTGTTCCAGCCGCTGGACAAGTCGCGGCTGGAGAACTACTCCGGGCTGGACCCGGCGCTGATGGAGCGCATCGCGATCCAGGACCCCGGCAACCAGTACGCCGTGCCCTACCTGTGGGGCACCACCGGCATCGGCTACAACGTCGACAAGGTGGTGGAGGCCTTCGGCAGCGCCGAGGTGGCCGACAGCTGGAGCCTGCTGTTCGACCCGGACAAGGTCTCGAAGCTGGCGCACTGCGGGGTGATGCTGCTGGACACGCCGAGCGAGGCGATCCCGGCGGCGCTGGCCTACCTGGGCGAGGACCCGAACAGCCACGACCCGGAGGTGATCCGCAAGGGCGCGGCGCTGCTGGCGAAGATCCGGCCCTACATCCGCACCTTCCACTCCAGCCAGTACATCGACGCCCTGGCCAACGGCAGCGCCTGCCTGGTGATGGGCTGGTCCGGCGACGTGCTGCAGGCCCGCGACCGCGCCGAGGAGGCCGGCAACGGGGTCAAGGTGGCCTACGCGATCCCGAAGGAGGGCGCGCCGCTGTTCTTCGACATGCTGGCCATCCCCAGGGACGCGAAGAACATCGACCAGGCCTACGCTTTCATCGACTACCTGCTGCGCCCGGACGTGGCCGCCAGCAACACCAACTACGTCAGCTTTCCCAACCCGGTGCCGGCCTCGCTGGAGCAGGTGGACGAGGAAATCCGCAACGACCCGACCATCTACCCGCCGCCGGAGGTGGCCGGGAAGCTGTTCATGCTGGCGGTGGTGCCGCCGGAAGTGGACCGCCTGTACACCCGGATCTGGACCGAACTGAAGAGCGGCCGCTAGGCTGCACGCAACCGCAGGTGTGGGCCGCCGCGGCGGCCCGCCCCCATGCCTGCCAATGGAGTAAACATGGCGTCAAGCCCCGAACGCGCTAACCCGACTCCCGCCCCCGGTGGCGACCCGGCCGGGTACCTGCGCATCGAGAACGTGCGCAAGGAATTCGACGGCTTCGTCGCCGTGGACGACGTCAGCCTGGAGATCCGCAAGGGCGAGATCTTCGCCCTGCTGGGCGGCTCGGGCAGCGGCAAGTCCACCCTGCTGCGCTGCCTGGCCGGGTTCGAGCGGCCGACCCGCGGCCGCATCGTGCTGGACGGGGAGGTCATGAACGACCTGCCGCCGTACGAGCGGCCGATCAACATGATGTTCCAGTCCTACGCCCTGTTCCCGCACATGACCGTGGAGCAGAACATCGCCTTCGGCCTCAAGCAGGACGGCCTGTCGCGCGACGCCATCCGCAAGCGGGTGGGGGAGATGCTGGAGCTGGTGCAGCTGGGCAAGCTGGCCAAGCGCAAGCCGCACCAGCTGTCCGGCGGCCAGCAGCAGCGCGTGGCCCTGGCCCGCTCGCTGGCCAAGGGGCCGAAGCTGCTGCTGCTGGACGAGCCGATGGGCGCGCTGGACAAGAAGCTGCGCTCGCGCATGCAGCTGGAGCTGGTCAACATCATCGAGTCCTCCGGGGTGACCTGCGTGATGGTCACCCACGACCAGGAGGAGGCGATGACCATGGCCAGCCGCATCGCGCTGATGGACCAGGGCTGGATCCAGCAGGTCGGCAAGCCGGACGAGATCTACGAGCAGCCGGCCAACCGCTTCGCCGCCGAATTCATCGGCTCGGTCAACCTGGTGGACGCGGTGATCGACGACGACCAGCCGGACTACGTCACCCTGCGCACCCCGGCGTTCGATGCCCCGATCTACATCGGCCACGGCATCACCGGCTTCGAGGGCCAGCCGGTGTCGTTCGCGCTGCGCCCGGAGAAGCTGGGCATCGGCAAGTCCGAGCCGGACCAGCAGTACAACAAGGCCCGCGGCATCATCGAGGACATCGCCTACTTCGGCAGCCACTCGGTGTTCCACGTGCGCCTGCCCAGCGGCTCCAAGCTGCTGGTCAACTTCGCCAACCAGCAGCGCTGGGCCAGCGACGACCTGACCTGGAACGACGAGGTCTGGGTGTGGTGGCGCGACAGCGACGGCGTGGTGCTGCTGTCATGAACATGCGCGCGCTGGCCAGGTACCTGCCCTCGGGGCGGTGGGCGGTGATCGCCATCCCCTTCCTGTGGCTGCTGTTCTTCTTCGCGATCCCGTTCCTGATCGTGCTGAAGATCTCCTTCTCGCGGCTGGCCATCGCCATGCCGCCGTACACGCCCATCGTGGAGGTGGTGGACAAGGCGCTGCACCTGCGCCTGAACCTGGGCAACTACGCGGCGCTGTTCACCGACCCGCAGTACGGCCTGGCCTACCTCAGCTCGATCAGGATTGCGGTGGTCTCCACCGTGCTGTGCCTGCTGATCGGCTACCCGATGGCCTACTTCATCGCGCGGATGAAGCCGGCCACCCGCAACATCGCGCTGATGGCGGTGGTGCTGCCGTCGTGGACCTCGTTCCTGATCCGGGTCTACGCCTGGATCGGCATCCTCGACGCCAACGGCATCCTCAACCGCTTCCTGCTGTGGACCGGGCTGGTCGACGCGCCGCTGCGCATCCTCTACACCCCGCTGGCGGCCTACATCGGCATCGTCTACTGCTACCTGCCGTTCATGATCCTGCCGCTGTACGCCAACCTGGTGAAGCTCGACCACCGCCTGCTGGAGGCCGCCTACGACCTCGGTGCGCGGCCGTGGAAGGCGTTCGTGCGCATCACCCTGCCGCTGTCGCGCTCGGGCATCATCGCCGGCTGCATGCTGGTGATGATCCCGACCGTGGGCGAGTTCGTGATCCCGGAGATGCTCGGCGGCCCGGACACGCTGATGATCGGCCGGGTGCTGTGGGGCGAGTTCTTCAACAACCGCGACTGGCCGGCGGCCTCGGCGGTGGCGATCGTGATGCTGCTCCTGCTGCTGGTGCCGATCCTGGTCTTCAACCGCTCCCAGCAGCGCACCCTGGAGGGCCGGCTGGCATGAACGACTCCCTGGGCATGCGCATGCTGCGCTGGGCGGTGCTCGTGCTGGGCTTCGCCTTCCTGTACCTGCCGATCGTGCTGCTGGTGGTGTACTCCTTCAATTCCTCGCGCCTGGCCACGGTCTGGGCCGGGTTCTCGGTGAAGTGGTACGGCGAGCTGATGCGCGACCGGCAGATGCTGGATGCGGCCTGGGTCAGCCTGCGCATCGCGTTCTGGACCGCGACCGCGGCCACCGTGATCGGCACCCTCGGCGCGATGGTGATGACCCGCTTCCGCCGCTTCCCCGGCAAGACCCTGTTCGGCGCCCTGGTCACCGCGCCGCTGGTGATGCCGGAGGTGATCATCGGCCTGTCGATCCTGCTGATGCTGGTCTCGGTGGGCGGTGCGCTGGGCCTGCCGTCCAAGGGCATGGTCGCGATCTGGATCGCGCACGTGACCCTCACCGTGTCCTTCGTGACCGTGGTGGTGTCCTCGCGCCTGCAGGAGCTGGACCGCTCGCTGGAGGAGGCGGCCATGGACCTGGGCGCCAACCGGCTGAAGGTGTTCTTCCTGATCACCCTGCCGATTATCGCCCCGGCCTTGGTCTCCGGCTGGCTGCTGGCCTTCACCCTGTCGCTGGACGACGTGGTGATCGCCAGCTTCGTCTCCGGCCCGGAATCGACCACCCTGCCGATCAAGATCTTCTCCTCGGTGCGGCTGGGCGTGAGTCCCAAGATCAACGCCCTGGCCACCCTGCTGATGATGGCCGTGTCGCTGGCGGCGGTGGTCGGCTGGTGGCTGATGTACCGCGAGGACAAGCGGCGCCAGCGCGACATGCAGCTGGCGCTGCAGGACAATAGCTGAAACGACGGCGGGTCTTTTTCTGTAATCGTTCCACTTTCGCAACGGTTCTTCGCCGCAGGCCCGGTTTCGGGCCGCGGCCGCGGGCCCCATGCTCCCGTGCAATCCAACCCGGAGAACACCATGAGCATCCATCCGCAGGTCGAATCCGTCCGCGTGCTGCGCAAGGTCCGCGGCCTGCCCACCTCCGACGGCGCCGGCGTGCGCCTGACCCGCGTCATCGGCGGCCCGGAGCTGCCGGACCTGGACCCGTTCCTGCTGCTGGACGAGTTCGGCACCGACCGCGCCGAGGACTACATCGCCGGCTTCCCGGACCATCCGCACCGCGGCTTCGAGACCGTCACCTACATGCTCGACGGGCGCATGCGCCACCGTGACAACCACGGCAACGAAGGCCTGCTGACCTCCGGCGGCGTGCAGTGGATGACCGCCGGCCGCGGCCTGGTGCATTCGGAGATGCCCGAGCAGGAGTCCGGGCGCATGCGCGGCTTCCAGCTGTGGGTGAACCTGCCGGCGCGCGAGAAGATGACCGATCCGCGCTACCAGGAATTCGGCGCCGAGCGCATTCCGGTGGCGCATCCGGCCGCGGGCGTGGAGGTCAGGGTGATCGCCGGCCGGGCCGGCGGCGTCGAAGGCCCGATCCGGCAGCCGGCCACCGATCCCCTGTACCTGGACATCATCCTGGCTGCCGGCAGCGCGTGGGAATACGAAGTGGCCGCGGGCCATAACGCCTTCGCCTACGTGTTCGAAGGACAGGCCACGGTGGGCGAGGGCGGGGACGCACGCCTGCTGGAAACCAGCGAGCTGGGCGTGCTCGGCGGCGGCACCCGCCTGGTGCTGCGCGCCGGCGCGACGCCGGCGCGGCTGATCCTGGTCGCCGGCCGCCCGCTGCGCGAACCGGTGGCCCGCTACGGCCCGTTCGTGATGAACACCCGCCAGGAGCTGATGCAGGCCTTCGTCGACTTCCAGGAAGGGCGCTTCTAGCCGCGGGTGCAGGCCTGGCGCCGGCCGCGGCCGGCGCCAGGGACGGCTCAGTGCAGGTAAAGCTGCTGCGCCAGGTTCATCGCCCGCCGCAGCTGGTCCGGGTCGTTGGCGTCCAGCCAGATCTGGGCGTAGCGGTCCTCATCCAGCTCGACCACGGTGATCCGCTTCTCGGCCGCGCCGGCCTCGGCGATCTCGGGGCGGTACCACACCACCACGTGCTGGCCGACCCAGCCTTCCTCGACCCGGTTGCGGCGGCGCAGCTTCAGCGGCTCGCTGTCGGTGAACATCACCCCCAGCAGCTGGGTGCCGTCCTGGTCGATGGCGCGGCAGACCTTGTGGCTCTTCCCCTCGGTTTCCTCCCACTGCACGCCGGCGCCTTGCGGCAGCGTCGGGCAATCGGCTGCGACGGCGTTGGAGGCGAAGGCCAGGCCCAGCAGCAGGCCGGGCAGAATCAACGTCTTTTGCATTGAAAGCGTCCCCAAGGTGGCCGCAGGCGCGGCCCATGATCCCCAACCGGCCGCACGGGCACGCCGGACGGCGGCCCGCTGGCGCGAAGGCGCCATGCGGCCAGCAACTTGTTCCCCCCCTTGTCGCCGCGGGCGGATGCCGCGCCGACGCTCCCGCTGCCGACCTTAACGTGCAGCAGCGAGGCGATGCAAACGCACTAGAAGTTGCGCTGGAAATCGAAACGGTGGCGCCGCCCGCCAGCCAGTACCTCGACGTCGACGCGGACCACGTCGTGTGCGGCGATGTCGACCAGGCCGATGTGGTCGACGTAGCCGCCGCTGCGCAGTTCGCGCATCGCCACCTGCTGTACGCGGCCGGACAGGTCGCGCGCCTGCGCGCGCACCTGGCCGGCGGCCGGGCGTTCGTCGCCGTCGCCATCGTCGTGGCGCAGGGCCACCAGCAGCAGCGCCTTGCCCGGCGTGCGTTCGATGCCGTAGCCGCGCGCCATGGCCGGGTCCAGCGCCAGGGTTGGCAGCAGGGTGTAGCGGGCCAGCAGCGGTCCATCCAGCTCCGCCACCGCCGGCGCCGGCGGCACGAACTGCGCCGGCTGCGGCGCCTCGCCGCCGCAGCCGGCCAGCAGCGGCAGCAGGGCGGCGAGCAGCCAGCTCTTCCTCGCGCGTGCGTGCATCTCAGCCTCCCGCCAGTTCCGCGCCGCGCACCCGCGCCGCATGGATCGCGCGCGCGACCAGGGCCTCGAAGCCGTCGGCCTGGAAGCGTTCGATCGCCGCCTGGGTGGTGCCGCCGGGCGAGGTCACGCGCCGGCGCAGTTCATCGGCAGGCTCGCCGGTCTCGGCCAGCATGCGCGCCGCGCCGAGCAGGGTGTGCACGACCAGGGTGCGCGCCTGCTCCGGGTCCAGGCCCTCGCCGCGCGCCGCCGCCTGCATCGCCTCGGCCAGCAGGAACACGTAGGCCGGGCCGCTGCCGGACACCGCGGTCACCGCGTCCATCAGCGTTTCCTCGCCGATCCACACCGTGGCGCCGGCGGCGGCCAGCACCGCCTCGGCCTGCGCGCGCCGGCGCGCGTCCACGCCGGGGCCGGCGTACAGGCCGGTGACACCGGCGCCAAGCAGGGCAGGGGTGTTGGGCATGCAGCGCACGACCGCGGCATCGCCGCCGAGCCATTCGCGCAGCCGGTCCACGGTGATGCCCGCGGCGATGGAGACCACCAGCGGGCTGGCCGCGGCCGCGGTCGCGGCCAGCGGTGCGCATGCCGCGCGCATGACCTGCGGCTTGACCGCCAGCAGCCACAGCCCGGCGCCTTGCACCGCCGCGGACGCCTCGGCGAACGCCTGCACCCCGAAGTCCGCGGCCAGCGCCTCGCGCAGGGCCGGCACCGGCTCGGCCACGCGGATCCGCGCCGGATCGGCGCCGCGCGCGACCAGGCCGCCGATCAGGCTGCGGGCCATGTTGCCGCCGCCGATGAAGGCGATGGTGGGAAGCTCGGTCGGATCGGGGATGGAGGACATCGACGCCACCTGCGATGGGAAAAGCCGCAGTCTAGCGCCAGCGCGCGGCGCCTCAGCGCGGCGGGCGCGGCCCGAACAGGGCGGTGCCGATGCGCACCAGGGTGGCGCCCTCGGCGATGGCCACGGCGAAGTCGTCGCTCATGCCCATCGACAGCGTGTCCACGGCCGGGTGGCGCGCGGCCAGCTCGTCGAACAGCTGCTTCATCGCACGGAAGGCGGGGCGGCGGTCCTCAGGGTCCGGGTGCGGCACCGGGATCGCCATCAGTCCGCGCAGTGCCAGGCGCGGCTGCGCGGCCACCGCCGCGGCCAGCGCCGCCACCTCGTCCGGGCGGCAGCCGGCCTTGCCGGCCTCGCCTTCGACGTTGACCTGCAGCAGCACGTTCAGCGGCGGCGCGTCCGGGTCGCGCCTGGCGGCCAGGGCGTCGACCACGCTGCGGCGGTCGATGCTGTGCACCCAGTGGAAGGTGCGCGCGGCCAGCGCCGCCTTGTTCGACTGCAGGTGCCCGATCAGGTGCCACTCCAGGGGGGCGTCCAGCGCCGGATCCAGGGCCTGGCGCTTGGCCGCGCCCTCCTGCACGTAGTTCTCGCCGAACGCCAGCTGCCCGGCAGCGGCCAGGGCGGCGACCGCCTCGGCCGGTTGCAGCTTGGACACCGCCAGCAGGCGCGGCCGCGGGCGGCCGGCGGCCCGGGCCACGGCGTCGATGCGCGCGAGGACCTGCTGCAGGCGTTCGGAAGGGGCGGGCTGGGACACGGTCGGCAACGGGATTGGCAGGGGGGAATGGGGCGCTATACTGCCGCCAAGGGGACATCGCACGCCAGCCGCCAAGGGGCCGGGCGGCCGGGGAATTCTGGGGAAAACTCACGCAATGGATATCGCCGAACTGCTGGCCTTCTCGGTCAAGAACAAGGCTTCGGACCTGCACCTGTCCGCCGGCCTGCCGCCGATGATCCGCGTGGATGGCGACGTCCGCCGGATCAACATTCCCGCCCTGGACCACAAGCAGGTCCACGCGCTGGTGTACGACATCATGTCGGACAAGCAGCGCCGGGACTACGAGGAGTTCCTCGAGGTCGACTTCTCGTTCGAGATCCCGTCGCTGGCCCGCTTCCGCGTCAACGCGTTCAACCAGAACCGCGGCGCCGGCGCGGTGTTCCGCACCATTCCCTCCGAGGTCCTGACCCTGGAGGACCTGGGCTGCCCGCCGGTGTTCCGCCAGCTGATCAACCAGCCGCAGGGCCTGATCCTGGTCACCGGCCCGACCGGCTCGGGCAAGTCGACCACGCTGGCGGCGATGATCGACCACATCAACAAGAACGAGTACGGGCACATCCTCACCGTCGAGGATCCGATCGAGTTCGTCCACACCTCGCAGAAGTGCCTGATCAACCAGCGCGAGGTGCACCGCGACACCCACGGCTTCAACGAGGCCCTGCGCTCGGCGCTGCGCGAGGACCCGGACTACATCCTGGTCGGCGAAATGCGCGACCTGGAGACCATCCGCCTGGCGCTGACCGCCGCGGAGACCGGCCACCTGGTGTTCGGCACCCTGCACACCAGCTCGGCGGCCAAGACCATCGACCGCATCATCGACGTGTTCCCCGCCGGCGAGAAGCCGATGGTGCGTTCGATGCTGTCCGAGTCGCTGCGCGCGGTGATCTCGCAGGCGCTGCTGAAGAAGGTCGGCGGCGGCCGCACCGCGGCCTGGGAGATCATGGTCGGCACCCCGGCCATCCGCAACCTGATCCGCGAGGACAAGGTCGCGCAGATGTACTCGGCGATCCAGACCGGCCAGCAGTACGGAATGATGACCCTCGACCAGCACCTGCAGGACCTGGTCAAGCGGGGCCTGGTCACCCGCCAGCAGGCGCGCGAGTACGCCAAGGACAAGCGGCTGTTCGAGTGACCGGAAAGGCGCGCGATTGGCGATTTGTAATTCGTGATTCGACAAGGCCGGGGGTCGTGACGCGGGATCGGTGAGTTGGGGCGCAGCCGCGCTTTTTCGAACCACCAATCCACCAATCACGAATCCCGGCTCCGCAGGAGCCATCGATGAGCACCATGGATTTCACCTCGTTCCTCAAGCTGATGGCGCACCAGAAGGCGTCGGACCTGTTCATCACCGCGGGCATGCCGCCGGCGATGAAGGTGCACGGCAAGATCACGCCGATCACGCAGACGCCGCTGACCCCGCAGCAGAGCCGCGACATGGTCCTCAACGTGATGACCCCGGCGCAGCGCGAGGAGTTCGAGAAGACCCACGAGTGCAACTTCGCCATCGGCGTGGCCGGCGTCGGCCGCTTCCGCGTCTCCTGCTTCTACCAGCGCAACCAGGTGGGCATGGTGCTGCGCCGGATCGAGACCCGGATCCCGACGGTGGAGGAGCTGAACCTGCCGCCGATCATCAAGACCCTGGCGATGACCAAGCGCGGCATCATCATCTTCGTCGGCGCCACCGGCACCGGCAAGTCGACCTCGCTGGCGGCGATGATCGGCTACCGCAACCAGAACTCGACCGGGCACATCATCACCATCGAGGACCCGATCGAGTTCGTGCACAAGCACGAGGGCTGCATCGTCACCCAGCGCGAGGTCGGCATCGACACCGACAGCTGGGAGGCCGCGCTGAAGAACACCCTGCGCCAGGCGCCGGACGTGATCATGATCGGCGAGGTGCGCACCCGCGAGGGCATGGACCACGCCATCGCCTTCGCCGAAACCGGCCACCTGGTGCTGTGCACGCTGCACGCGAACAACGCCAACCAGGCGATGGACCGCATCATCAACTTCTTCCCCGAGGACCGGCGCAACCAGCTGCTGATGGACCTGTCGCTGAACCTCAAGGCGGTGGTCGCGCAGCAGCTGATCCCGACCCCGGACGGCAAGGGCCGCCGGGTGGCGATGGAGATCCTCCTGGGCACGCCGCTGGTCCAGGACTACATCCGCGAAGGCGAGATCCACAAGCTCAAGGAGGTCATGAAGGAATCGACCAACCTGGGCATGAAGACCTTCGACCAGAGCCTGTTCGAGCTGTACCAGGCCGGCGAGATCTCCTACGAGGACGCCCTGCGCTACGCCGACTCGCAGAACGAGGTGCGCCTGCGCATCAAGCTCTCCCAGGGCGGCGACGCCCGCACCCTGTCCCAGGGCCTGGACGGCGTGGAGATCGCCGAGGTGCGCTGAGGCGGGCGCTTCCGGCGGCCGCGGGCGGCCGGCCGGCATGGGCCCGGCGCGGGCTGCTGCTGTAGTGAAGCCAGCCCTCCGGCCCGGCCCCACGCCCGGCCGGGCATCAGGTTTCAGATGAAACCTGCGCGACCCTGGTGTCTAATACGCGCCCCCCACGCGGCGCTCTTCCCGTGAGCTTCCCCGATTCCGACCTCCGGCCCGGCCAGGACGCGCTGCCCGACGACGGGGCGGTGGTCACCGCCGGCCCGCTGACCCCGCCGCCCGACTCGGCGGGCACCCCCGCCGACGACAAGGCCTTCCACCACAGCGTGGCCGAGGACGTGCAGGGCATGGTCCTGGCCAGCCTGGTGGCGGCGCTGGGCATGTCATTGTTCGCGCAGGGCGGGGTGATGATCGGCGGCATGGCCGGGGTCTCCCTGCTGCTGCACTACGCGCTGGGCTGGAACTTCGGCCTGGTGTTCGTGCTCTCCAACCTGCCGTTCTACTGGATCGCGGTGCGGCGCATGGGCTGGGAGTTCACCCTCAAGACCTTCGTCGCGGTCGGCGCCACCGGCCTGCTGACCGACCTGCTGCCGCGCTGGATCCGCTACGCCCACGTGGATACCTGGTTCTCGGCGCTGGTTGGCGGGGCGCTGTGCGGGCTCGGCATCCTGTTCTTCATCCGCCACCGCGCCAGCCTCGGCGGCCTCGGCATCCTGGCCGTGTACCTGCAGCGCGAGCGCGGCTGGAGCGCGGGCAAGGTGCAGCTGGCGTTCGACGCGGTGCTGATGGCGGTGGCGCTGGCGGTACTGTCTCCGGCCAAGGTCGCGTACTCGGCGCTGGGTGCGGTGGTGCTGAGCCTGGTGCTGACGTTCAACCACCGGCCCAACCGCTACATGGGCGTGTAGGCCTCAGCGCGCCAGGCGCGCGTACAGCGCCTGGGCGTCGAACGGGGCATGGACCTTGGCATCGTTGTCGAAGTAGCAGTACACGTCGCGCCGCTTCGCCGCCGGCGCGGGCGCGTCCAGGAAGCGGCGCGCGTCCCGTGGCTCGCCGCCGTCGGCCCAGCGCCGGATGCGCGCGGCCCAGCGATCCAGCGCCGCGTCGCCGTAGCCGCTGCGGTACAGCTCGGTGTCGCCGTGCAGGCGCAGGTACATGAAGCCGGCGGTGACGTCCTCCGCGTAGGGAAAGCGGCCGGGCGTGTCCGAGACCACCAGCGCGACCCGGTGGCGCCGCAGCAGGCGCACGAAGCCCGGGTCGTCGAAGCTGTCGTGGCGGATCTCCAGGGCATGGCGCAGGCGCCGGTTCGGGCGGGCCGGGAGGGCAGTGCGGCCGCGCATACGCGCCGGTTCGTGGCGGCGGGCCAGGGCCAAAGCGGCCCTGGTATCGCGTGGCAGCAGGCCGAGGAAGGCATCCAGCACCTGGCGGTCGTAGGCCATGGACGGCGGCAGCTGCCACAGCAATGGCCCGAGGTGGCGGCCCAGCTGCAGCACCCCGGAGGCGAAGAAGTTCGCCAATGCCGTCTCCGCCCCGCGCAGGCGCAGCATGTGGGTCACGTAGCGCGGGCCCTTCACCGCGAACACGAAGTCGCGCGGTACCTGCGCGGCCCACGCCGCCCAGCTTTCCGGCGATTGCAGCGAATAGAACGAGCCGTTGAGCTCGACGCTGGCGAAGCTGCGCGCGGCGTATTCCAGTTCCCGCCGCTGCGGCAGTCCGGCCGGGTAGAACACGCCACGCCAGGGCTTGTAGCGCCAGCCGGAAATGCCGATGCGGATGGCCATGGGCCGATCATCGCCCGCGCCGTCGGCACGGCCGGGTGAAGGCTCAGCCGGCGGCCGCCATCCAGGGCGGGACCTGGGTCGCCAGCAGGCGCTGGTGTACGGGGCAGTCCGGGCGGTGGGCGCCGGGCAGGTAGCCCAGCGAGACCAGGAACGAACCGGTGATCTCGCCGCCGGTGAGGCGGAAGGTGCGCTTGAACAGCTTCACCCAGCCGGCCTTGTCCAGCGGATGGTGGGCGTCCAGCCAGGCGGCGAAGCCACCGTGGCTGTCGCGCATGCGCAGGATCACCCCGGCGTTGTGGATCGCCGCCCCGATCTTGAGCCGGTTGCGCACGATGCCCGGATCGGCCAGCAGGCGGGCCCGGTCGGCCGCGCCGTAGGCGGCGACCTTTTCCACGTCGAAGCCGTCGTAGGCGCGGCGGAAGCCCTCGCGCTTGCGCAGCATGGTCTCCCAGCGCAGTCCGGCCTGGTTGATCTCCAGCAGCAGGCGCTCGAACAGCACCGCCTCCGCGCGTTGCGGCACGCCGTACTCGTGGTCGTGGTAGGGGCCGTGCAGGGGATGGCCGCGGGCGAAGTCGCAGTAGCCGGACATGGGCGGGGAACCTCCTGTCGATGCCGCCGATTGTGGCAGGGAAGCGCCGGCGGATGCGCGCCGGCGGCTAGAATGGGCGCATGTCCGCCCCCCAAGACAACCTGGCCAACCACCTGCTGGTCGCGCTGCCCGCGCTGGCCGACCCGAACTTCTCCCGCACCGTCGCGCTGGTCTGCCAGCACGACGACGACGGGGCCATGGGCGTGGTGGTCAACCGGCCCTCCGAGTACACCCTGGGCCAGGTCCTGGCGCAGATGGGCATCGACAGCGCCGACGCCGCGCTGTGTGCCCGCCCGGTGCTGCACGGCGGGCCGGTGCACCAGGAGCGCGGGTTCGTGATCCACGACGGCGACCGCGGCTGGGACTCCAGCCTCAAGGTCGGCGAAGGCCTGTACCTGACCACCTCGCGCGACGTGCTGGAGGCGATGGCCGCCGGCGAAGGCCCGGCCAACGCCGTGCTCGCCCTCGGCTGCGCCGGCTGGGGCGCCGGCCAGCTGGAGCACGAGCTGGCCGAGAACACCTGGCTGACCGTGCCGGCGGACAAGGAACTGCTGTTCGGCCTCCCACTGGACAGCCGCTGGCAGACCGCCGCCCACCGCATCGGCGTGGACCTGTTCCGGCTGGCCGGCTACAGCGGGCATGCCTGAGGCGAGCATGCCCGCGTTGCCACCGCCCGACGCCATCGTGCTCGGGTTCGACGTCGGTTCGCGCCGGATCGGCGTGGCCGTGGGCAGCGCCTTCGGCGGCGCGCGCGCGGTGGCGGTGGTCGACGTGCACGCCTCCGGCCCGGACTGGGCCGCGCTGGACCGGCTGCGCAGCCAGTGGGGACCGGGCGGCCTGGTCGTCGGCGATCCGCTGACCCTGGACGGCCAGGACCAGCCGGCGCGGCGCCGCGCCCGTGCCTTTGCCCATGCCCTGCGCCAGCGTTGGGGGCTGCCGGTGGCGATGGTCGACGAGCGCTCCAGTTCGGTCGAGGCTGCGCACCGCTTCGCCCGGGCCCGCGCCGCCGGCGCCCGCCGCCGGCGCGACGCCGAGGCCCTGGACGCCGAGGCCGCCGCGGTGATCGTCGAACGCTGGCTGGCCGCCCCCGGGGAAGCCTCCCCGCCGTAGCCGCACCCTTTCCCATGTCGCACGCCGCCGGCGCAGCCGGCCCCACAGGACCACGACCGATGACGCCCCAACTCGATTCCGAAGGACGCCTGCGCCACCTGCTGACCCTGGAAGGACTGCCGCGCTCGACCCTGCTGCAGCTGCTGGACCGCGCCGGCCAGATCCGCGACGCGGCCGTGGGCCGGGTCGGCAAGCGCGCGGTGCTGGCCGGCACCGCGGTGTGCACCCTGTTCTTCGAGCCCTCGACCCGCACCCGCAGCTCGTTCCAGCTGGCGGCGCAGCGGCTGGGCGCGGACGTGCTCAACTTCGACGCATCCACCTCGTCCACCCGCAAGGGCGAGACCGCGCGCGACACCCTGCGCAACCTGGAGGCGATGGGCGTGCGCGGCTTCGTCGTGCGCCACCCCGACGACGGCGCGGTGCAGGCCCTGGCCGACGCCGCCGGCGAGGGCACCGCGGTGGTCAACGCCGGCGACGGCCGCAACGCCCACCCGACCCAGGGCCTGCTGGACATGCTGACCCTGCGCCAGGCCAAGGGCAGCGACTTCTCCAGGCTGAAGGTGCTGATCGTCGGCGACGTGAAGCATTCGCGCGTGGCCCGCTCGGACCTGCACGCGCTGCGCACCCTGGGCGCGGGCGAGATCCGCGTCTGCGGCCCGGCGGCGCTGCTGCCGGAAGCCGAGGTCACCTCCGGCTGCGTCGTGGGCGAGGACTTCGACGCGATGCTCGAGGGTGTCGACGCGGTGATGATGTTGCGCCTGCAGCGCGAGCGCATGGAGGAAGGCCTGGTGCCCTCGCTGGACCAGTACCACGCCCGGTATGGCCTGACCGCGCAGCGCCTGCGCCGCGCCGCGCCGGACGCGGCGGTGCTGCACCCGGGCCCGATCAACCGCGGCGTGGAGATCACCGACGAGGTGGCCGACGGCCCGCAGTCCTGGGTGCTGCGCCAGGTCGGCAACGGCGTGGCCGTGCGCATGGCGGTACTGGAGCACCTGCTGGGCTGACGGGTATTCCTCCCGATGGGAGGGTGACGGGCCCGCGTTCGCCGGATAGCCAAGCGCATCCGGAACGGGACACCGTGCCGCTGGATCCTGCGCGCTTGCATGGCCGGCGGCTTCCCGGACGCGGCCTGCGGGCCTTGCCCGGGCGGCGCGTCGGGCCCCTCTCCGGCGGGAGAGGGGCGTGCCGGCGCTTTATTCCGCGGAGCCGCCGTTGCCGGTTTGCGGCGTGGTGACGTCGCGCGCCACATCGACCAGGCGCAGGAACTCGTGGCGCAGGCCGAAGCGGTCCTCGCCCAGCGCGCCGCGCGCGGTGGCGGCGACGTCGTCCCAGGTCCACTGGTCCACGTAGCGGCCGCCGCGCAGCAGGTCGGCATAGCCGGCCACCGCGGCGGCGAAGCGCAGGGACTCGCTCGCCTGCGCCCGCAGCGCCGAGCGCAGCACGGGGGTCTCGAGCAGCCGGCTCTCGTCCTGCCCGGGCAGCTTGTAGCGCAGGCGCAGGTGGGCCAGTTCGGCGGAGGCGGCGGCCGCGGCCGGGACCGGATCGGCGTAGCGCAGCGGCGGCAGCCGCTCGGCGCCGGAACCGACCAGGGTCAGCTCGTACAGCGCGGTCACCTCGTGGCCGGCGCCGATGTCGCCGGCGTCCACCCGGTCGTTGGCGAAGTCCTCCTCGCGCAACAGCCGGTTCTCGTAGCCCACCAGGCGGTACTCGGCGACCACCGCCGGGTTGAACTCGACCTGCACCTTCACGTCCCTGGCGATGGTCAGCAGGGTGGCCTGCATCTGCTGCACCAGCACCCGCCGGGCTTCCTCCAGGGTGTCGATGTAGGCGTGCTGGCCGTCGCCTGCATCGGCCAGGCGCTCGGCCATGGCGTCGTTGTAGTTGCCCATGCCGAAGCCGAGCGTGGACAGGGCGATGCCGGCGCGGCGCTGGTCGGCGACCATGGTCAGCAGCGCGCCGCGGTCGGTGATGCCGGCGTTGAAGTCGCCGTCGGTGGCCAGCAGGATCCGGTTCACCCCGCCCTCGATGTAGGCCTGGCGCGCCATCGCGTAGGCCATGCGCAGGCCTTCGTCGCCGTTGGTGCTGCCGTAGGCGCGCAGCCCTTCCAGCGCGGCCAGGATCTCGCCGTGGCGGTCGCCGGGCGTGGGCGGCAGGACCAGGCCGGCGGTGCCGGCGTAGGCCACGATCGAGACCCGGTCCTGCGCGCGCAGCTGCGGCACCAGCTGGGCGAAGGCGCGCTTGAGCAGCGGCAGCCTGTCCGGGTAGTCCATCGAGCCGGAGGTGTCGACCAGCAGCACCAGGTTGGCCGGCGGCAGCTCGCGCTTGTCCACGTCGTAGCCCTTGATCCCGACCATCAGCAGCTGCCGCCGCGGGTTCCACGGCGCCGGCGCCAGCTCGGTGGTCACCTTGAACGGCACCTCGCGCGAGGCCGGGGCGGGGTGGCCGTAGTCGAAGTAGTTGAGCATTTCCTCCACCCGCACCGCGTCGGCCGGCGGGCGGTAGCCATCGCGCAGCATGCGGCGGACGTTGGCATAGCTGCCGGTGTCCACGTCGATCGAGAAGGTGGACACCGGGGCTTCGCGGGTGCGGCGCACCGGGTTGTCCTCGCGGGTGTCGTAATGCTCGGTGTTTTCCGCCGGCCGCGGCAGCGGGCGCTGCGGCATCGGCATGGGCATGGGCGCATGGGCCAGCGACGCTACCGGTGCAGGGGCGAAGGGCGGGGCCGGGTGCCTGGTCGCGGCCTCCCTGGCGCGCGACCGTTCGGCCGCGGCCCGCGCGGCCTGCATGGCCTGGGTGCGTGCCTCCGCCTCGGCGGCCGCAGGCGGGGATTTGGACGGAGTGGTGCAGGCTGCGAGCAGGACGGCCAGGAGGGCTGCGCAGGCGGAGGTCTTGCGGATCGCGGATGGTGCGGGCATGGGCGGATCTCGGGTGGGTTCGGACATGCAAACGGACGGCGCGCCCCGATGGGGTTGTACGGGTTCCCGGCGGGTGCCGGGCCGCCGTGCCGGCGTTCAGGCCAGCGCGTGCTCGAACTCGATGCCCAGGCCCGCCATGCCCTTCTTCTCGTCGGCCAGGTCGGCACGCAGCAGCGCCCGGTCCTCGACCCAGGCCTGGGGCAGGACGAGGCGCAGCGACGCCGGGCCCGCCTCCAGCTGCAGCGGTGGCAGTTCGTCGCTCTCATGGGAGCGGTGCAGCAGCACCGCCAGGCGCAGCAGTGCCGCCTTGCGCCGCGCAGACAGCAGCAGGCGGTCGGGCAGGGCGTCGAAGGCCGACTTCGGGACGCCGCGGCGGTGGGTACGCACCAGCGCCGCCAGCACCTGCTGCTCCTGGCGGGAGAAGCCGGAGATGTCCGAATGCTCAAGGACGTACGCGCCGTGCAGGTGGTACTGGGTGTGTGCGATCGCCATGCCCAGTTCGTGCACGCTGGCGGCCCAGCCGAGCATGCGCGCGTCGTCCTCGTCCAGGGCCCAGGTCTCGGCCACCAAGCCGAACAGCTGCAGGGCCGTGTCCCGCACGCGCCCGGCCTGTTCCTGGTCGATGCCGTAGCGATGGATCAGCGCCTGCACCGAGATGTCGCGCGGATCGTTCTCGCCGCCGCGGCCGAGCATGTCGTAGAGGATGCCCTCGCGCATGGCGGCCTTGCTGACCAGCAGCTTTTCCAGGCCCAGCGACTGGAAGGCCGCCTCCAGCACCAGGATGCCGCCGGCGATGATCGGCCGGCGCTCGGACGACAGGCCGGGCAGGTCGATCTCGTCGATGCTGCGCGCCTGCAGCAGGCGTTCGCGCACCTGGGGCAAGGCCTGCGCGGTAATTGCGCCCTTGGTCAGGCCCATCGCCACGCAGATCTCGCTGATCGACTTGTGCGTGCCGGAGGAGCCGAGGACCTCGTCCCAGCCGCGCGCGCGGTAAAGGCTGGCGAACTGGCGGAACTCGCCGGTGATGACCGCCAGTGCTTCCTTCCAGCGCTTCTTCGACAGCTTGCCGCCGGGGAAGAAACGGCGGGTCGATGCGATGCAGCCTGCCTGCCGGCTTTCGCGCTCGATCGGCTCGAAGCCGCGGCCGATGATGAACTCGGTCGAGCCGCCGCCGATGTCGATCACCAGCCGCTGCTGGCCGGGCTTGGGCGGCTGGGCGTGGGCCACGCCCAGGTAGATCAGGCGCGCCTCCTCGCGGCCGGACACCACTTCCACCGGGAAGCCCAGGGTGGCCTCTGCCTCGGCCAGGAACGGCTGCGGATCGCGCAGCCGGCGCACGGTGTTGGTGGCCAGCGCGCGCACGTGCAGCCGCTCCACCCCGCGCAGGCGCTGGCCGAAGCGGGCCAGGCAGTCCAGCGCGCGCGCGCGCGACTGCGGTGCCAGGCCGCCGTCGGCGTCCAGGCCGTCGGCCATGCGCACGGTCTCGCGCAGGCGGTCGATCACCCGCAGCTCGCCCAGCGAATAGCGGGCGAGCACCATGTGGAAACTGTTGGAACCAAGATCGATCGCGGCCAGCGCATCGCCATCCTGGACCTGCGGGCGGGATTGGGAGGAATGGGGCATCGGCGAATCTTAGCGGATGCCGTCCCGCGGCCCGTAACCGGGGAGGCTAGAGCGCGTCCAGCAGCGCCTGCTGCGCCGAGTGCGGCGCCTCGCCCTCGGCGGGCACGCATTTGCGGTACGTGCCGTCCGGGCCCAGCTCCCAAGCATTGAGGTTGTCGGCCAGGCAGTTCTGCAGCACCTCGCGCTCGATCCGCTCGGCCAGCGCCGGGTCCAGGATCGGGAAGCAGATCTCCACCCGCCGCAGCAGGTTGCGCTCCAGCCAGTCGGCGCTGGCGCAGTACATCTCCGGGCGGCCGTCGTTGCCGAACCAGTACACCCGGCTGTGCTCGAGGAAGCGGCCGACGATCGAGCGCACGCGGATGTTGTCGGACACGCCCGGCACGCCCGGGCGCAGGGTGCAGGCGCCGCGCACGATCAGGTCGATCTGCACCCCGGCCTGCGAGGCCTGGTACAGCGCGCGCACCACCTGCGGCTCGTTGAGCGCGTTCATCTTGGCCACGATCCGCCCGGGGCGCCCGGAGGCGGCCAGCTGCGCCTCGCGCGCGATCCGGCTCAGCAGCCCCTGGTGCAGGGTGAACGGCGATTGCAACAGGCGCCGCAGGCGGATCGACGGCGCCAGCCCGGACAGCTGCTGGAACAGCAGGTGCACGTCGTTGCCGATCTCCGGGTCGGCGGTGATCAGGCCCAGGTCGGTGTAGCTGCGCGCGGTGCCGCTGTGGTAGTTGCCGGTGCCCAGGTGCACGTAGCGGCGCAGGCGCCGGCCCTCGCGGCGCACGATCAGCAGCATCTTGGCGTGGGTCTTGTAGCCGACCACGCCGTACACCACCTGCACACCAGCTTCCTGCAGGCGGTCGGCCACGCCGAGGTTGGCGTCCTCGTCGAAGCGCGCGCGCAGCTCCACCACGACGGTGACGTCCTTGCCGTTGCGCGCGGCCTGTACCAGCGCGTCGACGATCGCCGAGTCCTTGCCGGTACGGTACAGGGTCTGCTTGATCGCCAGCACGTCCGGATCGATCGCGGCCTGCTTGAGCAGCTCCAGCACGGCGCTGAAGGAGTCGAACGGGTGGTGCAGCAGCACGTCGCCGCGCGCCACCGCCTCGAACACGCTGCCTTCCTCGAAGCGGTTGCGCGGGGTGAACGCGGGGTACTTCAGTTCGGGGCGCTGGACCAGCTCGTGGACCTGGATGACGCGGTTGAGGTTGACCGGGCCGTCGATGTAGTAGACCGCGTTCTCCGGCAGCTCGAAGTTCTGCAGCAGGGAGCGCACGATCGGGCGCGGGCAGTCGTGGGCGATCTCCAGCCGCACCGCCGGGCGGTAGCCTCGGCCGGCCAGTTCGGTGCGCAGGGCCGAGGCGAGGTTGTCGACCTCGTCCTCGTCGACCACCAGCTCCGAGTTGCGGGTGACGCGGAACTGGTATGCGCCCTTGACCGTCATGCCGGGGAACAGCTCGTCGACGAAGGCGGCGAGCATCGAGGACAGCAGCACGAAGGCCTGCTCGTCGCTGCCGCGCAGCTGGCGCGGCAGCTCGACGATGCGGTTGAGCGAGCGCGGCGCGCGCACGATCGCCAGGTGTCCCGGTCGCCCGAACGCATCCATGCCCTCGAGCATCACGACGACGTTGAGCGACTTGTTGAGGATGCGCGGGAACGGGTGCGACGGATCCAGCCCCAGCGGCGACAGCACCGGCATGACCTTGTTGCGGAAGTAGGCGCGCAGCCAGCGGCGCTGGCGCGGGCTCCAGGCCTGGCGCGGCAGGATGCGCACGCCGGCCTCGGCCAGCGCCGGGCGCAGCACCTGGTTCCAGCAGTCGTACTGGGCCTGCACCAGCTCCGTCGCACGCGCGGAGATCGATTCCAGCAGCTGCGCCGGGGCCATCCCGTCGGACGCCGGCGGCAGGCCGAGCTGTGCGGCGTGGCGCACGGTGGCGGTGCGGATCTCGAAGAACTCGTCGAGGTTGGTGCAGGAGATGCAGAGGAAGCGCAGCCGTTCCAGCAGCGGCACCTGCGGGTCCAGGGCCTGGGCCAGCACCCGGAAGTTGAAGTCCAGCTGGGAAAGCTCGCGGTTGAGGTACAGCGCCGGGTCGCGCAGCGGGTCGGCCGGCTCGTGGCCGGTGGGCAGGGGCACCAGCTGCGGTGCCTCGGTGCCTGTGCGCGTGTCGGTGGTCGGACGGTTCATGGCAGCACCCCCTGCAGCTGCTGATCATGCCTCGGACGGACGCGTTCGGGGCCGAAGTGGCAGGCGAAGGTGCTGCCCTGGCCCACGTTGCTGTCGATCGACAGCCGGGCCTGGTGCAGGCCCAGCACGTGCTTGACGATGGAAAGGCCCAGCCCGGTGCCGCCGCTCTCGCGCGAGCGGCTGCCGGAGACCCGATAGAAGCGTTCGGTCAGGCGGGGGATGTGTTCGGGCGGGATGCCGACCCCGGTGTCGCGCACGGCCAGCACCGCGCCGCCATCTTCGCCGCGGCGGAATTCGATCGCGATGGTGCCGCCGGCGGGGGTGTAGCGCACCGCGTTGCCGACCAGGTTGGAGAAGGCGCTGTGCAGTTCGCGCGCCGAGCCGAGCAGGTCGCAACCGGCGGTGTCGCGCACCTCGATGGTGTGGCGGCCCTGGCTGCAGGCCTCGGCCTCGCGTCGCAGGCTCGCCAGCACCGGGCCCATGGCTACTTCCTCCTCAGGCAGGCTGTCGCGCGCCTCCAGCCGCGACAGTGCCAGCAGGTCCTCGACCAGCTGGGTCATGCGCTGCGACTGCTTCTGCATCTCCGCCAGCATCGGGCCCCACCCGGGGAAGTCCTCCGGGTCGAGCATGTCCAGGTAGCCGTGGACCACGGTCAGCGGGGTGCGCAACTCGTGGGAGACGTTGGCGACGAAGTCGCGGCGCATCTGCTCCAGGTGCAGCAGCTTGCTGACGTCGCGTGCCAGCAGCAGCCAGTAGTCCTCCGAATAGGGGATCAGGCGCAGGTTCAGGCGCAGGCCCGGGTCCACCGGGGAGGGCGCGTCGAGGATCGGTTCGGCGTTGCGCCCGGCCGCCATCCAGCGTGCCATCGGCAGCGGCCGCAGGCGCGCGGCTACCGGCGCGCCCAGGTCGCGCGGGTGCTGCAGGCCCAGCAGCGCGGTGGCGGCGCGGTTGAACCACAGGATGCGCTGGGTGTTGCGGTCCACCACCAGCACCGCGTCCGGCAGCGCGGCGGCCGCGGCGCGGTAGGCCTGCAGCATGTCCAGCAGGCGGCGGTTGCGTGCGCGCATGCCGGCCTGGTTGCGGTGCAGGAGCCGGTCCAGCGCGTTCCAGGCGCCGCCGCCGGATGGCGGTTCGCGGTGCTGGCGCCGGTCCAGCGCGGCCAGCACCCGGTGCAGGCGCCAGCCGTGCCAGGCCAGCAGAGCCAGCGCCGCCGCCGCCAGCACCGCGCCGGGATGGCCGCTGGCGAAGCCGCCAACGGCGGCGCCGGCCAGCACCAGCACCGTGCCGGCCAGGGTACGGCGCCAGGCCTGGCGTAGCCGGGCCGCGTCCTCGCGCGCGCCGGCGTCGGCGGGCAGGGCGGACTCCGGGTCGGGGAAGCGTGGTGCGCCCGCGGGCGGGAAGGGGCCGGTCCGGCTGTCCATCCGCGCGGGGATCAGGCCGAGGCCGAGAAACGGTAGCCGGCGCCGCGCACCGTCTGCACCATGCCCTCGGCGCCGAACGGCTCCAGGGTCCGCCGCAGGCGGCGGATGTGCACGTCGATCGTGCGCTCCTCCACGTACACGCTGCCGCCCCAGACGTGGTCCAGCAGCTGGGCACGGCTGTACACCCGGTCCGGGTGGGTCATGAAGAAGTGCAGCAGGCGGTACTCGGTGGGGCCGATCGGCACCGGGGCTTCGCCGGCGAACACGCGGTGGGCCGCGCCGTCGATGCGCAGGACGCCGGCCGAGACGCTGCCGTCCTCGTCGTCCTCGCGCGCGCGCCGCAGCACCGCCCGCACCCGCGCCAGCAGCTCGCGCGAGGAGAACGGCTTGACCACGTAGTCGTCCACCCCGGCCTCCAGGCCGCCGACCCGGTCGTTCTCCTCGCCGCGGGCGGTGAGCATGATGATCGGGATGTCGCGGGTCAGCGCCTCGCGGCGCCAGCGCCGGGCCAGCTCCAGGCCGCTGGTGCCGGGCAGCATCCAGTCCAGCAGGATCATGTCCGGGACGCGGTCGGCGATGGCGGCCTGGGCCTCGCGCGCGTCGCCCGCATGCACCGGCACGTATTCGCCCTTGCGCAGGGCAAAGGCGACCATGTCGCGGATCGCGGGCTCGTCGTCGACGATGAGGATCTGCTTCTGCACGCCGGCTCCTCCGGTATCGCCAGTCATTAGACTACCGTTGCATGACAGTTCCATGACAACGGCCGGCGGCGGCGTTCAACGCCGCTGCATGTCCGGATCGCGCACGCCCTGGCGGCGCAGTTCCAGCACCGTGGGGGTGATCGCGGCGATCCGCGCGTCGATCCGCGCGCGCGCCACGTAGTCCAGGTCGCCGCGCTTCTTCAGCGTCTCCAGCTGGATCAGCGCCTGCTCCGGCCGCCCGTTGAGGAAGGCGGCCTCGGCATAAGCCTCGCCGGCGCGCGCGCTGTCGCCGGCCAGCTCGCAGGCACGGGCGAAGGTGCGCTGGAACACCGGGTCGTTGCCGGAGCGCGCCAGCAGTGGCCGCAGCACTTCCTGGGCACGCTTGCCGGCGGCTTCGTTGCCCTGGGCGACCAGCACCCTGGCATAGGTCAGCACCACCGCGCGGTGGCCAGGGTGGCGCTGCAGCAGCTGGTCCAGGCGGGCATTGGCTTCGGCCGTGCGCCCGGCCTGCGCCTCGGCCTCGGCCAGGGCCAGGGCCACCCACAGGTTCTGCGGGTCCTCCTCCAGCAGCTGGCGCAGCTCGCCCGCCACCGCCGCCGGTTCGCTGGACAGGCGCACCACGGCCAGACCATAGCGCTGCGCCGGGCTCAGCCCGGAGGGGCTGGCGCGGCGCAGGGCCTCGTACTCGCGCACCGCCGCGTCGGTGGTGGTGGCGCTGAGCGCGCGCAGGCGCTCGCGCGCCCACTCGAAGTGGCCGGTGGCCCCGGAGGGCCGCGCGCTGCCGCCCAGCGAGGCCAGTTCCAGCCCGGCCGGGAGCAGGGGATTGCCGCGCCCGGCCAGCAGCGGCGGCAACTGCGGCTGCGCCGGGGGCTCGGCGACCACCCGCTCCACCCGCGAGACGGTTTCCCCGTCCACCTCGCCCACGGTGGTGGTGGCGGTGACGCTGCGCCCGCGCATCTGGTCGGCGCGCTGCTTGGCCTCGGCGATGCGGGTGGTGTTGACCGGGTGGGTGCGCAGGTACTCGGGCACGCTGTAGCCGCCGGAGTTGCCGCGGGTGGCGAACGACATGCGCGCGAAGAAGTCGGCCATCGCGTCCACGTCGTAGCCGCTGCGGGCCAGGGCGCGGATGCCGAGGCGGTCGGCCTCGTGCTCGTTGGCGCGGGTGTAGTTGATCTGGTTCTGCTGCATCAGGCCCATGGCGCTGATGATGGCCGCCTGCGAGGCGTCGCCGGAGGACGAGCCGCCGGCGGCCTGGGCCGCGACCACCGCCGCCAGCATGCCCAGCAGGATCGGGATCTGGTCGCGCTGGGCGCGCTCGACCCCGCGCAGCACGTGCTGCTGGGTGACGTGGGCCATCTCGTGCGCCAGCACCGCCGCCACCTCGTCCTCGCGCTCGGCGGTCAGTACCAGGCCGGCATTGACACCGATGTAGCCGCCGAGGGTAGCGAAGGCGTTGATCTGGCGGTCGCGCAGCATGAACAGCGTGTAGCGCTGTTCGGGCCGGTCGCTGTAGGCGCCCAGGCGGTCGCCCAGCGCCTGCAGCCAGTCGTCGATCAGCGGGTCGTCCAGCAGGTAGCCGTAGTTGCGCAGCTCGCGCAGCATCATCCCGCCGTACTCCTCCTGCCTGGCGGGGGTGAGCAGTTCGCCGGCCGAGGACCCGATGTCCGGCAGGCGCAGGCTGTCCTGCGCCGGAGCCGGCCCGGCCGGGGCCAGCATCAGCGTCAGCAGCAGGGCGGCGGCGAGGGGGCGGGGAGCGGGCAAGCGCGTTACTCCGTGGTTCGGCCCAGCATTGCGCGCGCGCCGGGCCGACGGGTGAATCCAAAGTTAATCCGGTGGCGGGACGGAGCGTTACGCGCGCGATCTCCGCAGCCCGATACCATAGCCGCTTCGACCCCGTAATACCGCTGGAGTTTCCCGTGTCCGAAGCGACCCCCGCCATCCGCATCTATTCCACCGCCATCTGCCCGTACTGCGTGGCGGCCAAGAACTTCCTCAAGAGCCAGGGCCGGGAGTGGACCGAAATCCGGGTCGACCTGGACCCGGCCGAGCGCGAGAAGATGGTCAACCTGACCCGCCGCACCAGCGTCCCGCAGATCTTCATCGGCGAGGTCCACGTCGGTGGCTACGACGACATGATGGCCCTGCACCGGGCCGGCAAGCTGCTGCCGCTGCTGGAAGGCCAGGCGCCGGAGGGTTCGGCATGAGCGGCGGCGACCGCGTCCGCGAGTTCACCGAGTTCCGCCAGCGCATGAACCAGCGGATCCTGGCCGAGCCCAACCAGGTCGTGCGCCGGTTCTTCGCCCTGGACACCCAGGCCTACCACGCCGGCGCCCTGGACGTGAAGACCAAGGAGCTGCTGGGCCTGGTGGCCTCGCTGGTGCTGCGCTGCGACGACTGCATCAGCTACCACGTGGCCCAGTGCCGGCAGGCCGGGGTCAGCCGCGAGGAGTTCTTCGAGGCGTTCTCGGTCGGCCTGGTGGTGGGCGGCTCGATCGTCATCCCCCACCTGCGCCGGGCCGTGGACTTCCTCGACAGCCTGGAGGCGGGGGAGGCCGGCCAGCCCCCGGTCCACGAGCACGGTTGAGCCCGGGCCCGGCGAGGGCGGCCGGGCATGCTCCCAAGGTCGGAACCTGTATTCAGCCGGGATGGGGCATAATTTCAGCACCAACTTTCCCCTCCCTGCGCAGCCGGACCCGCTCCCGGGACCTGCCGCGCCTGTCCGGAACTATTCCTCATGACCCAGAAGATCACGGTCATCCGCGGCGACGGCATCGGCCCGGAGATCATGGATGCAACCCTGCACGTCCTCGACCAGCTTGGCGCGGGCCTGGAGTACGAGTTCGCCGACGCCGGCGTCGTGGCGCTGGAGAAGCACGGCGACCTGATGCCGAAGGAGACCCTGGCCTCGATCGAGCGCAACAAGGTCGCCCTGAAGAGCCCGCTGACCACCCCGGTGGGCGGCGGCTTCACCTCGATCAACGTCAGCCTGCGCCGCCACTTCGACCTGTACGCCAACGTACGCCCGGCGATCTCGTTCCCGAACACCAAGTCGCGGTACGAGAACATCGACATGATCACGGTGCGCGAGAACACCGAGGGCGCCTACCTGTCCGAGGGCCAGGAAGTCTCCCCGGACGGCGAGGTCGCCGTCTCCAGCACCCGCGTCACCCGCAAGGGCTCCGAGCGCATCGTCCGCTACGCCTTCGAGCTGGCCCGCAGCACCGGCCGCAAGAAGGTCACCGCGGTGCACAAGGCCAACATCATCAAGTCGACCTCGGGCCTGTTCCTGAACGTCGCCCGCGAGGTGGCCGCGCAGTACCCGGACATCGAGTTCCAGGAAATGATCGTGGACAACGCCTGCATGCAGCTGGTGATGCGCCCCGAGCAGTTCGACATCCTGGTCACCACCAACCTGTTCGGCGACATCATCTCCGACCTGTGCGCCGGCCTGGTCGGCGGCCTGGGCCTGGCCCCGGGCGCCAACATCGGCGAGAAGGCGGCGATCTTCGAGGCCGTCCACGGCACCGCCCCGGACATCGCCGGCAAGGGCATCGCCAACCCCTGCGCGCTGCTGCTGGCGGCGGCGCAGATGCTGGACCACATCGGCCAGGGCGCCAACGCCGAGCGCCTGCGCAAGGCGATCGTCGCCACCCTGGAGGCCAAGGACGCGCTGACCGGCGACCTGGGCGGCACCGGCACCACCATGGGCTTCGCCAAGGCCATCGCCAGCCGCCTCTGAGCGGCCGCGCGGCAGCCACGCAGTACCTGGACGGGGCGCTTCGGCGCCCCGTTCTTTTTTGCGCCGGTGGCAGCGGCGGGGAGCGCGCAAACGCAAACGGGCGCCCGAAGGCGCCCGTCCGCGGGTCCCGCCGGGGCGGGAGGTCAGTCGCGCGACTGCAGCTTGGACAGCAGGCGCAGGATTTCCAGGTACAGCCACACCAGGGTGACCATCAGGCCGAAGGCGCCGTACCACTCCATGTACCTGGGCGCACCCTGCTCGACGCCGGTCTCGATGAAGTCGAAGTCCAGCACCAGATTCAGCGCCGCGATCACCACCACGAACAGGCTGAAGCCGATGCCGATGATCCCGGACTCGTGGATGAAGGGGATCCGGATGTCGAAGAAGCCCAGCACGATCGAGGCCAGGTACACCAGGGCGATGCCGCCGGTGGCCGCGACCACGCCCAGCTTGAAGTTCTCGGTGGCCCGGATCAGGCCGCTGCGGTAGGCGAACAGCAGGGCGAACAGGGTGCCGAAGGTCAGCATCACCGCCTGCATCACGATGCCCGGGAAGCGGGCCTCGAACACCGAGGAGATGGCGCCCAGGAACAGGCCTTCGGCCAGCGCGTACAGCGGCGCGGTGACCGGCGACCACTCCTTCTTGAAGATGGTGGCCAGGGCCAGGACGAAGCCCGCGATCATGCCGCCCCAGACATAGCCCATGCCGGTCACGCCGTATTCGGTGACCTGCACCTGCGACCAGGCGAAGGCGCCGGTCAGCACGGCCAGCAGCAACAGCAGGCCGGTCTTGTTGACGGTGCCGTTGAGGGTCATTGCCCCGGCATCGCGCGACACGACGGTGCCGCTGCCGAGGTCGAGGAAGGTGGATTCCCTGAGGGCGGGATTTCCGCTGCGCATGGTTCGCTCCGTCGAATCAGGATGGACTGGCCGGAAGCATACAGGCAGCCACCGGAGCGGGGCATGACCGGCCGACCGGCGGCGGCCTGCGGACGACTGCAGGGACGATGCGCGTTTGCCGGCGGTTCCGCCGGGAATGGTGCGAAAGGCGGGACTCGAACCCGCACGGGGGTTACCCGCTGGAACCTAAATCCAGTGCGTCTACCAGTTCCGCCACTTTCGCGCGTGCCGGCGCATTCTAGCGCGCCGCAAATCCGGGTTGCCCAACGAAAAACGCCCGGCATTGCCGGGCGCTTCCTACAGGGTGGTGGGCCGTCAAGGATTCGAACCTTGGACCTACTGATTAAGAGTCAGCTGCTCTACCAACTGAGCTAACGGCCCCTGAAACCTGAGCCGCTCAGTGTAATGACACCTCGCGACTTGTGCAAGCCCCCTTTGCAGGAAATTTGCACCGAAGGGTGGGGTGGCTGATGGGATTCGAACCCACGACCACTGGAATCACAATCCAGTACTCTAACCAACTGAGCTACAGCCACCACATTTGAAGCAACTTCCGGCCAGTGCCCGTAATGGCGCGCCTGGCAGGAATCGAACCTGCAACCGCCGGCTTAGAAGGCCGGTGCTCTATCCGGTTGAGCTACAGGCGCACAACACGGTTTCGCATCGCCCTGCTGCCGACAGCAGGATGGTCGGGGTAGAGGGATTCGAACCCCCGACATCCTGCTCCCAAAGCAGGCGCGCTACCAGACTGCGCTATACCCCGGCGTTCTGGCTCCGGCTCCGGCAGGCCGGAAACCGGCTCCCGGAGCGTCCGCGCTCCGTAAGGCCGGCTATTGTCGTGAATGCGCCGAGCGCCTGTCAATGGCATCGTGACGAATACTGGCGCGGCCGCCGGGGATCGGCCAAACTAGCGCGTTTCCCGCGCACGCCGGCAGGATGTCGGCGCTGTCCGTCCACCCAAACCGATCGACCCGCGGCCAGCCGCCGCGGCGCAGGAGCCAAGACCACATGCAAGTTTCCGTCGAATCCACGGGCAACCTCGAGCGCCGCCTGAACTTCAGCCTGCCGGCGGAGCAGCTGGAAGCCGGCGTCAGCGGCCGCCTGCGCGAGATCGCCCGCACCGCCCGCATCAAGGGCTTCCGCCCGGGCAAGGTTCCGGCCAAGGTGATCGAGCAGCGCTTCGGCGACCAGGTCCGCGCCGAGGTCCTGGGCGCGCTGGTGCGCCAGACCTTCGACGCCGCGGTGCGCGAGCACGAGCTGCGCCTGGCCGGCGCCCCGCGCATCGACCGCGCCGCCGAGGACAGCCTGGACTTCGTCGCCACCTTCGAGGTGGTGCCGGACTTCGGCGAGATCGACGTGACCAAGCTCCGGGTGATCCGCCACACCGCCGAGGTCACCGAGGCCGACATCGACCAGATGATCGAGAACCTGCGCCTGCAGCGCCGCACCTGGAGCAAGGTCGAGCGCGCCGCGGCCAAGGGCGACCTGGTGGTCGGCACCCTGTGGACCGAGGCCGGCGACTTCCGCCAGCCGGCCGAGGGCGAGGAGCGCTTCTCCACCATCATCGGCTCGGCCCAGCTGCTGCCGGCGCTGGAAGACGCCCTGGCCGGCCTGGAGCAGGGCACCGAGCACGTGCTCGACGTGGCCTTCCCGGAGGCCTGGCGCCAGGCCGAACTGGCCGGCAAGACCGCCCAGATCCACGTGGTCCTGCAGCAGGTCTCCGAGCCGGTGCTGCCGGAGGTCGATGCCGCGTTCATCAAGAGCTTCGGCGTCAAGAGCGGACAGATGGACAAGTTCCGCGAGGACATCCGCACCAACCTGGAGCGCGAGCTCAAGGGCGCGCTGATGAACCGCCTGCGCCGCGAGGTCGGCGAGCAGCTGGTCGCCGCCTACGCCCACGTCGAGTTGCCGCCGCGCACGGTCGAGAACGAAGCCCGCGGCATGCTGTTCCAGCAGCTGGAGCAGGTCCGCCGCAGTGGCCGCGACCCGGGCCAGGTCCCGGCCGACGCCTGGCAGCAGTTCCTGGAGCCGGCGCGCAAGCGCGTCCTGGCCGGCCTGCTGGTGGGCGAGATCGCCCGCCGCAACGACCTGCGCCTGGACCCCAAGCGCCTGAACGAAACCCTGCGTCTCATCGCCTCGACCTACGAGGAGCCGGAGCAGGTCATTGAGATGTACCGCAACGACCCCCAGCTGATGCAGGGACTGCAGGCCCGGGTGATGGAAGAGCAGGTGATCGACTGGATCGCCGAGCGCGCCCAGCACACCGAGCAGGCGCTGTCGTTCCAGGAAGCGATCCGGGCATGATGGCGCCGTGGCGGCGGGCCGAACCGCCCGCCGCCGCAGCCGGCCGGTCCGTCCGGCCAAGCACCCCCGACTACCCGCAAGAGGCGCCCGCAGCATGAGAATGATTCCGACCAAAGCCCTGAACCTGGTCCCGATGGTGGTCGAGCAGACCAGCCGCGGTGAGCGCGCCTACGATATCTACTCGCGCCTGCTGAAGGAACGGGTGATCTTCCTGGTCGGCCCGGTCGAGGACCACGTGGCCAACGTGATCATCGCCCAGATGCTGTTCCTGGAGGCCGAGAACCCCGAGAAGGACATCAGCCTGTACATCAACTCGCCAGGCGGCCTGGTGACCGCGGGCATGGCGATCTACGACACCATGCAGTACATCAAGCCGGACGTGAGCACCATCTGCGTCGGCCAGGCCGCCTCCATGGGCGCGGTGCTGCTGGCGGCCGGCGCCCCGGGCAAGCGCTACGCGCTGCCCAACTCGCGGGTGATGATCCACCAGCCCCTGGGCGGCTTCCAGGGCCAGGCCACGGACATCGACATCCACGCGCGCGAGATCCTGAGCATGCGCGCCAGGCTGAACGAGATCCTCGCCCACCACACCGGCCAGAGCATCGAGACCATCGCCCGCGACACCGAGCGCGACAACTTCAAGGGCGCCGCCGAGGCCAAGGCCTACGGCCTGGTCGACGAGGTCCTGGAGCGCCGCCCCGAGGACTCCATCCAGGCCGGCTGACCGGCCCCGGGCCCCGGGCGCGTCCCCCGACGCCCCCGGGCTCCCCCCGAGACCCCAGGTCCGGCGCGCTTCTGGCGCGGTTCCGGCCCTGTGCTATTCTCGCCCCCAACCCGCCCCGGCGGGACGCAATACTGGAAAAGCACAAGCATGAGCGAAGACCGGCAAGGCCGTACCGGCGATGGCAACAAGATCCTCTACTGCTCTTTCTGCGGGAAGAGCCAGCACGAGGTGCGCAAGCTGATCGCCGGCCCCAGCGTGTTCATCTGCGATGAATGCGTGGAGCTCTGCAACGACATCATCCGCGAGGAACTCGAGGAGAAGGCGCAGTCGGCGCGCAGCTCGCTGCCCAAGCCGCGCGAGATCCTCGAGGTGCTGGACCAGTACGTGATCGGCCAGCATCGGGCGAAGAAGACCCTCGCGGTGGCCGTCTACAACCACTACAAGCGCATCGAGAGCCGCCAGCGCAACGAGGACGTCGAGCTGGCCAAGTCGAACATCCTGCTGGTCGGCCCGACCGGTTCGGGCAAGACCCTGCTGGCCGAGACCCTGGCGCGGCTGCTCAACGTGCCGTTCACGATCGCCGACGCGACCACGCTCACCGAGGCCGGCTACGTCGGCGAGGACGTGGAGAACATCATCCAGAAGCTGCTGCAGAAGTGCGACTACGACGTCGAGAAGGCGCAGCAGGGCATCGTCTACATCGACGAGATCGACAAGATCTCGCGCAAGAGCGAGAACCCGTCGATCACCCGCGACGTGTCCGGCGAAGGCGTGCAGCAGGCGCTGCTGAAGCTGATCGAGGGCACCGTGGCCTCGGTCCCGCCGCAGGGCGGGCGCAAGCACCCGCAGCAGGAATTCCTGCAGGTCGATACCAAGAACATCCTGTTCATCGTCGGCGGCGCGTTCGCCGGCCTGGACAAGATCATCCAGCAGCGCAGCAGCGAGGCTGGCGGCATCGGCTTCGGCGCCAAGGTCAAGAGCACCAAGGTCAAGGCCGACACCGGCAAGCTGCTGGCCGAGGTCGAGCCGGAGGACCTGATCAAGTTCGGCCTGATCCCCGAGTTCGTCGGCCGCCTGCCGGTGGTGGCGACCCTGGAGGAGCTGGACGAGGCCGCCCTGGTCAAGATCCTGACCGAGCCGAAGAACGCCATCACCAAGCAGTTCAAGAAGCTGTTCGAGATGGAAGGCGTGGAGCTGGAGTTCCGCCCGGACGCCCTGACCGCGATCGCGCGCAAGGCGCTCAAGCGCAAGACCGGCGCCCGTGGCCTGCGCACCATCGTCGAGTCGGTGCTGCTGGACACCATGTACGAGCTGCCGTCCATGGAGAACGTCAGCAAGGTGGTGGTGGACGAGTCGGTGATCGAGCACAAGACCGAGCCGTACCTGATCTACCAGACCCCGCCGGCGGCCTCGCCGAAGGTGGCCTCGGCCGACTGACGGCCGGCCTCCAGCGCCCGCGGCAACCCGGCCCCCGCCACCCCGTGGCGGGGGCTTTGTTTTCCCAAGTGCTTGATCCGGAAGGCGATCTTGCGTGCATCTTGCATCGCTTCCGGCCTGCCCCCATAACGGGGGCAGGCGGCCCGCCGGCCGCCGCCAATGTTTCCCGGAGCTTCCATGTCCCGCACCCGATCCGACGCCCTCGAACTGCCCGTCCTGCCGCTGCGCGACGTGGTGGTGTTCCCGCACATGGTCATCCCGCTGTTCGTGGGCCGGGACAAGTCCATGCGCGCCCTTGAGCAGGCGATGGAAGGCGACAAGCAGATCCTGCTGGTCGCGCAGAAGTCGGCCGAGACCGACGACCCGCAGGCGGCCGACCTCTACACCGTCGGCACCCTGGCCACCGTGCTGCAGCTGCTGAAGCTTCCCGACGGCACCATCAAGGTCCTGGTCGAGGGCACCGCGCGCGTGCAGGTGGGCGACATCGCCGAGCGCGACGGCGCCCTGCACGGGCGCGGCACCGTGGTCGAGCCGGGCACCAGCCGCGACCCGCGCGAGATCGAGGCGGTGGCGCGCACCCTGACCAGCCTGTTCGAGCAGTACGTCAAGACCAACCGCAAGCTGCCGCCGGAGCTGCTGCAGACCCTGTCCGGGATCGAGGAGCCCGGCCGCCTGGCCGACACCATCTCGGCCCACATCGGCGTGCGCCTGGCCGACAAGCAGCGCCTGCTGGAGACCTTCGACACCGGCGACCGCCTGGAGCTGCTGGTCGGCCTGGTCGAGGGCGAGATCGACGTGCAGCAGATGGAGAAGCGCATCCGCGGCCGGGTGAAGTCGCAGATGGAGCGCAGCCAGCGCGAGTACTACCTCAACGAGCAGATGAAGGCGATCCAGAAGGAGCTGGGCGACCTGGACGACTCGCCGGGGGAGATGGAGGAGCTGGCGCGCAAGATCGCCGAGGCCGGCATGCCCAAGGCCATCGAGGCCAAGGCCAAGAGCGAGCTGAACAAGCTCAAGCAGATGTCGCCGATGTCGGCCGAGGCCGCGGTGGTGCGCAACTACCTCGACTGGCTGCTGGGCGTGCCGTGGAAGAAGCGCAGCAAGGTGCGCAAGGACCTCAAGGCCGCGCAGGACACCCTGGACGCCGACCACTACGGCCTGGAGAAGGTCAAGGAGCGGATCCTGGAGTACCTGGCGGTGCAGTCGCGGGTCAAGCAGATGAAGGGCCCGATCCTGTGCCTGGTCGGTCCGCCGGGCGTGGGCAAGACCTCGCTGGGCCAGTCCATCGCCAAGGCCACCAACCGCAAGTTCGTGCGCATGAGCCTGGGCGGCGTGCGCGACGAGGCCGAGATCCGCGGCCACCGCCGCACCTACGTCGGTTCGATGCCGGGCCGCATCGTGCAGAACCTCAACAAGGTCGGCACCAAGAATCCGCTGTTCGTGCTCGACGAGATCGACAAGATGTCGATGGACTTCCGCGGCGACCCGTCGTCGGCGCTGCTGGAGGTGCTGGACCCGGAGCAGAACCACAGCTTCAACGACCACTACCTGGAGGTCGACCTGGACCTGTCCGAGGTGATGTTCGTGGCGACCTCCAATTCGCTGAACATCCCCGGCCCGCTGCTCGACCGCATGGAGGTCATCCGCATCCCGGGCTACACCGAGGACGAGAAGCTGAGCATCGCCACCCGCTACCTGGTGCCGAAGCAGCAGAAGGCCAACGGCCTCAAGCCCGAGGAGCTGTCGATCGCCGAGGACGCGATCCGCGACATCGTGCGCTACTACACGCGCGAGTCCGGCGTGCGCAACCTGGAGCGCGAGATCGCCAAGATCTGCCGCAAGGTGGTCAAGGAGATCGCGCTCAAGGGCCCGGAGCCGGCGAAGAAGAAGCCCGCGCGCAAGGCCGCCGGCAAGCGCAAGGGCGCGCTGGTGCAGGTCACCGCGGCCAACCTGGACAAGTACCTGGGCGTGCGCCGCTTCGACTTCGGCCGCGCCGAGGAGCAGAACGAGATCGGCCTGGTCACCGGCCTGGCCTGGACCGAGGTCGGCGGCGACCTGCTGCAGATCGAGGCCACCCTGGTCCCGGGCAAGGGCCAGCTGATCCTCACCGGCCAGCTGGGCGACGTCATGAAGGAATCCGCCTCGGCGGCCCTGTCGGTGGTGCGCGCGCGCGCCGAGCGGCTGGGCATCGAGGTCGACTTCCTGCAGAAGCACGACGTGCACCTGCACGTGCCCGACGGCGCCACCCCGAAGGACGGCCCCAGCGCCGGCATCGCCATGGTCACCGCGCTGGTATCGACCCTGACCAAGGTGCCGGTGCGCGCGGACATCGCCATGACCGGCGAGATCACCCTGCGCGGCAAGGTCACCGCGATCGGCGGCCTGAAGGAGAAGCTGCTGGCCGCGCTGCGCGGCGGCATCCGCACGGTGATCATCCCCGAGGAGAACCGCAAGGACCTGGCCGACATCCCGGCCAACGTCACCGAGGGGCTGAAGATCGTGCCGGTGAAGTGGATCGACGAGGTCCTGGACCTAGCCCTGGAGCGGCCGCTGGCCCCGGCCGGCGCGAAGGTGGCCGTGCGCGGCGGCGGCCGCAGCGGTGGCCGCCGGCAGCGCCCGGTGGCCGACCGGACCGACGTAAAGCACTGAAAAGTCCGCGGCCGCGCGCCGCGCGAATCCGACAGGCGGGCATGAAAAGCCCGCCAGTGCTGCATTTCCGGCTTGCGGCCCTTGGGGGCGCCCTGTATAACGGGCGCACCCGCACTGGCCACGCCCAGTCCGCGGAACCAGACCTGCCGGCACGCTCCACGGACGCGACCCGGTCACACATCTCGCGGCAAGACCGCACAGGGAGTAAATACGAATGAACAAAACCGATCTGATCGACGCCGTCGCCAGCGAAGCCGAAATCACCAAGGCCGAGGCCGCGCGCGCGGTCGACGCGGTGATCAACTCGGTCACCAAGGCGCTGAAGAAGGGCGACGCCGTCACCCTGGTCGGCTTCGGCACCTTCCAGGTGCGCAAGCGCGCTGCCCGCACCGGTCGCAACCCGAAGACCGGCGAGACCATCAAGATCAAGGCCTCGAAGAATCCGGCGTTCAAGGCTGGCAAGGCGCTGAAGGACGCTGTAAACTAACCGGCCCGCTTCCGAAGCGGGCTTGCCTGACCCGGGTGCTTAGCTCAGCGGTAGAGCGTCGCCCTTACAAGGCGAGGGTCGGGGGTTCGAAACCCTCAGCACCCACCAGCTTCGGAATGCAAAAAAATTTGTAAGACGGTCTTCTCAAACCTGAAAACTTGTCTTACAATGGCTGTCTCAGCGCGGAGTGGTAGTTCAGTCGGTTAGAATGCTGGCCTGTCACGCCGGAGGTCGCGGGTTCGAGTCCCGTCCACTCCGCCACTTATCTGGAAAGCCCCCGGGAAACCGGGGGCTTTCTTTTTGTCCGCGCCTCGCGCGGCAAATGCGCATGCGTAGCGGCCTTGCCTGCTCCACGGCAGGCTTCCCGCGCAGGCGCCGGACCGGGCGTGCGCCACACGGCCATGCCCGGAAACGCGCCGGCCGGGGAGCGCAAAAAGCCTGGTTGCGGGGGAGCCGGCGGGCAGTCCGCGCGGCGCCGGCCCGGGTTACACTGCGCGGCTTACATTCGCCGCTTACCTACACCGGGCTAACAATGCTGCAGAAACTCCGCGATCGGTCATCGGGCTGGGTTGCCACGGTCATCATCGCCCTGCTGATGATTCCGTTCCTCTTCGTCGTCGACCAGAGCTACCTCGGTGGCATGGGCGCCAACAACGTGGCCCAGATCAAGGCGCCGCCGTCGTGGTGGAAGGGCGCGCCCGGCTTCTGGCCGGTCTCGCTGCTGTGGGAGCACCAGGAGGTCAGCGGCGAGGAGTTCCGCCAGCGCTTCGAGCAGGCCCGGATGCTGGCCCGCCAGCAACAGGGCGAGGCGTTCGACCCGCGCCAGTTCGAGAGCATCGAGAACAAGCGCCGCGTGCTGGACGAGCTGATCGACGAGAAGGCGCTGCTGCTGGCCGCCAGCCGCGAGGGCGTGGTCGTCTCCGACGCCGCGGTGCGCGAATACATCGCCTCGATCCCGGCATTCCAGGTGGACGGCAAGTTCAACATGGACGCCTACCGCATGGCGCTGTCCTCGCAGTACCCGCCGCGCACCCCGAGCCAGTTCGACGAGCTGGTACGGCAGTCGCTGCGGCAGTCGCTGGTGCCGATGGCGGTGGGCAACTCGGCCTTCGTCACCGACGCCGAGCTGGACCGCCTGCTGCGCCTGTCCGGCGAGACCCGCGACGTCGAACTGGTGGTGCTGCCGCCGGCGCCGGAGGACACCGCAGCGGTGACCGACGACGACGCCAAGGCCTGGTACGAGGCGCACACCGCCGACTTCATGCGCCCGGAACGGGTGGGCATCGAGTACGTGGAAGTGACCGCGCAGCAGGTGCCGGAGCCGGCGCCGGCCGACGAGGCCACCCTGCGCCAGCGCTACGAGGAAGAGAAGCTGCGCTTCGGCGAGCCGGAGCGCCGCCTGGCCTCGCACATCCTGGTGCGCGTGCCGGAGGGTGGCGACGCCGCCGCGGCCGAGCGCAAGGCCGCCGAGCTGGCCAGGCAGGCCGCCGCGCCGGGTGCCGATTTCGCCGCGCTGGCGCGCGAGCATTCCGAGGACCCGGGTTCGCGCGATGCCGGCGGCGACCTGGGCTGGGTCGAGCGCGGCACCATGGTGGCGCCGTTCGAGGAAGCGCTGTTCGCGATGCAGGCTGGCGAGGTGCGCGGCCCGGTGAAGACCGACTTCGGCTGGCACGTGCTGCAGCTGCGCGAGGTCAAGGAAGGCGCCGCGCGCCCGTTCGAGGAAGTGCGCGACGAGCTGGCGCGCGAGCTGGCGCAGGCCGAGCGCGAGCGCGCCTTCAGCGAACTGGTTGGCCGCCTGACCGACCTGGCCTACGAGAACCCGTCCTCGCTGGAACCGGCCGCGCGCGAGCTGAAGCTGGAAGTGCGCAAGCTCGGTCCGTTCAGCCGCGACGACACGGTCGGCATCGCCGCGGCGCCCGAGGTCAAGCGTGCCGCGTTCTCCGAGGCCCTGATCGAGGACGGCACCGCCAGCGACCCGATCCAGATCGGTCCGCAGCACAGCGTCCTGATCCGGGTGGTGGAGCACGAGCCGGCCGAGGCCATGCCGCTGGCCGAGGTGCGTGGGCAGGTCGAGGCCGCGGTGCGTGCCGACCGCCGCAACAAGGCCGCGGTGGCCGCCGCCGAGGCCGCGCTGGAGCGCCTGCGCAAGGGCGAGGCGCTGGCCGCGCTGGCCACTGCCGAGGACGGCGTCATGCCGCTGCCGGGCCTGCCGCGTGGCGCGCCGGTGCCTTCGCGCGAGGCCAACCGCGCCATCTTCGCCGTGGCCGCGCCGGAAGAGGGCAAGGCCGCGTTCGGCCGCTTCGCCCTGCCGGATGGCCGCCAGGCGGTGTTCGCGGTCAATGCCGTGCATCCGGGCAAGCCGGAGGAACTGCCGCAGGAGCAGCGCGCCCTGCTGCGCCAGCAGTTCGCCCAGATCGACGGCGCCGCCGCGGCCGAGGACTACATCCGCCGCATCCGCAGCCAGTTCAAGGTCCGCATCGACGAAACCCAGCTTTGACGGGAGCGGCGATTGGGGCCAAAAGAACGGGGGCGCCTCCTGGCGCCCCCTTTTTTTTGTTTGTTTGATGGGTGGCCCGGCCCACTCACTCCACGCGCAACTGCATCCCCGGCCGCAGCACGCTGTTGGCGTTGAGGTTGTTGAGTTCCAGCAGCTGGCGCACGGCCACGCCATAGCGCCTGGCGATCACCCAGGCCGACTCGCCGCGGCGCACGGTGTGCACCCGGGTGGTCGCTACCGCGGGTGCTTCCTCCACCTCCGCGGTGGCACGCACCGGCGCCAGCGCCACCGGCGCCGGCGGTGCGATGGCCTGCACCAGGGCCAGCGGCGGGCTGGTCCAGCGCTGGCCCAGGGCAGGGTTGAGGCGGCGCAGCACCGTTGGATCCTGGCCGTTGCCCAGGGCCCAGGCCTCCAGTCCGCCGGCGCCTTCCAGCGGGCGCGCCTCCAGGTGCAGCACCGGACGGTCCAGCCGCGCCATCCATTCCGCTTCCTCGCCGGCGCGGGTCAGCACGCAGGCCAGGGCGTGGAGCTTGTCGACATAGGCATAGGTGACGCCGGACAGGCCCTGCAGCGAGCCTGGCGTGGCCTCCAGCGCCTGCTCGCCGCTATGGCGCAGCGCCCGCAGCACGCGCGACTCGCCGGCGTTGTAGGCCATCGCGGTCAGGCGCCAGTTGCCGCCGAGCATGCCGTTGAGCTTGCGCAGGTACTGCACCGCTGCGCGGGTGGACTCGGCCGGCGACAGGCGGCCGTCGTAATGCTTGGTGACCGGCACCCCGTGGTGGCGCGCGGTATGGGTGACGAACTGCCACAGCCCCGCCGGGCCGCCGCCGTTGCGCGCGCCGGGGGCGTAACCGCTTTCCACGAACGGAATCAGGGCGTATTCGGTCGGCAGGTGCGCCGCGCGCAGGGCGTCGACCACGTGGCCGAACAGGGGCAGGGCGTCGCTGTCCGGATCGGCCAGGCGCGCCGGCGCATGGCGGAAGTGTTGCTCGTAGCGGGTCGCGCCCGCGTCGCAGCCAGGCTCGGCCAGGCCATCCAGGAACGCCTGGTAGATCTCGCGCCCGCTGCGCATGCCCTCCGGCAGCTCGGGGGAGGCGTCAGCGGCCGGCGCGTCCGCATCCGGCGCCGCCGGCTCGCTGGCCGGCGCGGGTGGCTCGGTGGCCGCCGGGTCGGGGCGGGGCTCCTGGGCGAAGGCCGCACAGGAGCACACCACCAGCACGGCGGGCCAGGCGCGCCTCATGCGCCGAACCCGTCCTTCCAGGCGCGCAGGGCGCCGAAACACTCCGCGTCGCTGCGCGGGGCATGGCCCAGGCGGTGCGCCGCCGCCTCGCGCACGGCCGGTTCGGCGCAGCGCAGGAACGGGTTGGTGTCGCGCTCGGTGGCCAGGGTGACCGGCACGGTGGGCTGGCCGGCCTCGCGCTGGGCGCGGGCCTCGGCGTGGCGCCGGACCAGGGCCGGATTGCCCGGCTCCACCGCCAGGGCGAAGGCGGCATTGGCCAGGGTGTATTCATGCCCGCAGCACACCAGGGTCTGGTCGGGCAGGGCGGCCAGGCGCTGCAGGGAGTCATGCATCTGCTCGGCATCGCCCTCGAACAGGCGCCCACAGCCCAGGCTGAACAGGGTATCGCCGCAGAACAGCACGCCTTCGACCAGATAGGCCACATGGCTGCGGGTATGCCCCGGCACGGCGATCACCCGGATCTCGCGCCCGGCCAGCTGCAGCCGCGCGCCGTCGGTGGCGCGCTCGGTGGCGTGCGGGATGCGCGGGTCCTCCGGCGCGACCACCGGCAATCCCGGCCAGCGCTCGAGCAGCTCCGGCACCCCGGCGCAGTGGTCGGCGTGGTGGTGGGTCAGCAGGATCGCGGCGGGCACCATCCCGCGCCCGGCGGCGGCCAGCACCGGCTCGGCGGACCCGGGGTCCACCACCAGCGCCCTGCCTGCACCCATGGCCCAGACATAGTTGTCCTGCAATGCCGGCAGCGGGGTCGGTCGCATAGAATCGGGACCATGCCTGCGCCCGCCACCCGCCGTCAACCCGGTGCCCCGGCCTGGTTCAGCGCCCCGCAGGGCCGGATCCTGCTGGCGGCGGAGCGCCAATGGGTGCTGCGGCGCCTGACTGAACGGCCGGTGCAGCCGTGGCTGTGGCTGTGCCCGGAGGCCCCGGAGGACTGGGTCCCGCCGCCCGCACGGGGCCTGCTGCTGCACCATGGCGGCGGCGCCGGCGGCTACCAGGGCAGCGTGCGCTGCGACCTGCCCCTGCCGGTGGCCAGCGGCTGCATCGCCCACGTGGTGGTGCAGCACGCCCCGTCGCGGGGACTGCAGACCCTGCTGGAGGAGTGCGAGCGGGTGCTGCTGGACGGCGGCCGGCTGTGGCTTTGCACCTTCAACCCGTACAGCCCGTACCGCCTGCGTGCCGGCCTGGCCGGGGTCGCGGCGCGCCCGCTGGGCGCCTGGATCCAGCGCCTGCACGCCCTCGGCCTGGTGGCGGTGGCGCCGCCGCGCTGCGTCGGGCCGCGCTGGCGTCCGCGCGAAAGTGCTGGCAATCCCGGCGGGGGCGCGGCATCGTTGCGCGCCGGGTGCGTGCTGGAGTTCGAAAAGCGCGCGCTCGCGCCGGTGGGACCGGTGCCGGCAGGCTGGCGGCGACCCGGGGCCGCGCCGGCGGCCTGAACACGGAAACCTGATGAAGAAGATCGAGATCCACACCGATGGCGCCTGCTCCGGCAACCCCGGGCCGGGCGGCTGGGGCGCGCTGCTGCGCTACAAGGCCCACGAACGCGAGCTGTCCGGCGGCGAGCCGGTCACCACCAACAACCGCATGGAGCTGATGGCTGCCATCAGCGCCCTGGAGGCGCTGACCGAGCCCTGCGAGGTGGTACTGTTCACCGACTCGCAGTACGTGCGCCAGGGCATCACCGAATGGATGCCCGGCTGGGTGCGCCGCGGCTGGAAGACCGCCGGCGGCGACCCGGTCAAGAACCGCGACCTGTGGGAGCGCCTGCACGCGGCCTGCCAGCGCCACAGCATCGAGTGGCGCTGGGTCAAGGGCCACAACGGCGACCCGGACAACGAGCGCGTGGACGCGATCGCCCGCGCTGCGTCCCAGCAGGCCCGGGCCGCGGCGCGGTAAACTTGCGCCGATGCGCCAGATCATCCTCGATACCGAAACCACCGGCCTGGAGTGGAAGAAGGGCAACCGCGTGGTCGAGATCGGCTGCGTGGAGCTGCTGGAGCGGCGCCCGAGCGGGCGCAACTTCCACCGCTACCTCAAGCCCGACTGCGAGTTCGAGGCCGGCGCCCAGGAAGTCACCGGCCTGACCCTGGAGTTCCTGGCCGACAAGCCGTCGTTCGAGGAGATCGTCGACGAATTCCTCGAATACATCGACGGCGCCGAGCTGATCATCCACAACGCCGCGTTCGACCTCGGCTTCCTCGACTACGAGCTGTCGCGTTGCGGCGAGCACTACGGCCGCATCGCCGACCGCTGCACCGTGGTCGACACCCTGCTGCTGGCGCGCGAGCGCTTCCCCGGCCAGCGCAATTCGCTGGACGCGCTGTGCAAGCGCCTGGGCGTGGACAACTCGCACCGCCAGCTGCACGGCGCGCTGCTGGACGCGCAGATCCTGGCCGACGTCTACATCGCCCTGACCTCCGGCCAGGAGGAGATCGGCTTCGCCGAGGTCGAGGCGCCGTCCACCGGCCCGGCGGTGGCCACGGTCAGCTTCGCCCCGGTGGCCGGCGAGCGCCCGCGCATCGCGGCCGCGCCGGAGGAGCTGGAAGCGCATGCGCGCCGCCTGGCACACCTGCGCAAGAAGGCCGGGCGCGCGCTTTGGGACCAGTACGAGCCGCTGCCGGAACCGGAAGCCGAGCTGCAACCGGCCTGAGCCGGTGCCTCAGTGGCAGCGCACCAGCACCGCGGTGACGTTGTCCGAACCGCCGCCGTCCAGCGCCGCCGCGACCAGGATGTCCACGCATTCCTGCGCGCTGCAGTCCTGCCAGGACAGCACCTCGGCGATACGCGCGTCGTCCACTTCCTCGGTCAGCCCGTCGCTGCACAGCAGCAGCTGCATGCCCGGGCGCAGTTCGCCGGACATGGTCGCCACCTTCAGGTGCGCCGGATCGGTCACGCCCAGGGCCTGGGTGACCGCGCTGCGCTGCGGGTGGGTGCGCGCCTCCTCGGGCGTGAGGCTGCCTTGGGCGATCAGTTCCTGCACGTAGCTGTGGTCCTGGCTGAGCTGGGCCAGGCGGCCGTCGCGCCACAGGTAGGCGCGGCTGTCGCCGATCCAGGCCACCTCGAAGCGCTCGCCCTGGACCCGCAGGACCACGGCCGTGGTGCCCATGGGCAGGGCGTCGTTGCGGCGGCGCGAGGCACGGATGATCTCCTCGTCGGCCACCCGCAGCGCCTGTGCCAGCGGCGTGCCCTGGCGCACCTCGCGCACGATCGCCTCGCGCGCCAGCGCGCTGGCGACCTCGCCGCAGGCGTGCCCGCCCATGCCATCGGCCACCAGCCACAGCCCCAGCTCGCTGTCGCCGTAGTACGTGTCCTCGTTCAGCGCCCGGCGCAGGCCGGGGTGGGTGAGGTGTCCGAATTCGATCATGAAGGCCCGGGGCGAGGCTGCGCTGGAGTAGCGTGCAATCATCCGGGCCGGCCGTGCCGCGGGCAAGGTTTGCTTGCGGGGGCGGCCCGCCGGCACGCTTGGCTTGTCCGCGCGCGCCGCGCCACGTATCATTCCCGCCCCGGCTGCGGCCGGGCCACCGGAGAGGTGGCAGAGTGGTTGAATGTACCTGACTCGAAATCAGGCAGGCGTTTATAGCGCCTCGGGGGTTCGAATCCCCCCCTCTCCGCCAGATGCAAATAAAAAGGCCCCCTCGCGGGGCCTTTTTATTTGCATCCGGTGAGGGGTGGCCTGGTTCGAACCCCTTGGTTCGACCACCCGCGAAGCGGGTGGCGCGAGGCGCGCAGCGCCTCGTCACAAACCGCGCAGCGGTTTGCACGGCGAAGCCGCCCGAAGGGCGGGCCCGCAGGCCGAGTGAATCCCCGGGCTCAGCGTGGCATGCCCGGCGAAGCCCCTGCAGGCCCCCGACGGACTCCGCTCCACGCCCGGGAGGGGCGCTGCCGGTCCGCCGGAGAAGGCTGCGGGGGAATGCCTTTCAGCCTCGGTCTCGCCGCAGGCGCTAGACTTGCGCCTTTCCAATCCCCTGGCTGTTCCCCATGTCCGAAATCCTCGTCCCCGTGTCCTTTGGCGAACTGCTGGACAAGATCGCGATCCTGCAGATCAAGTCCGAGCGCATGACCGACGAGGCCAAGCTGGCCAACGTGCGCAAGGAGCTGTCGGCGCTGGAGCAGACCTGGATGGCGCATCCGGCGGCCAACCGCGACATCGCCCAGCTGCGTGCCCGCCTGAAGGCGGTCAACGAGCGGCTGTGGGACATCGAGGACGAGATCCGGCTCAAGGAACGCGCGCAGGAGTTCGACGAGGAGTTCGTGCGCCTGGCCCGCAGCGTGTACTTCGAGAACGACGAGCGCGCGCGGGTGAAGAAGGAGATCAACCTCGCGCTGGGCTCCGCCTACGTCGAGGAGAAGTCCTACCAGGACTACCGCACCGGCGCTACGCCCTGAGCCGCGTCGCCGGCCGCTGTCCCGGCCGCGGCCAGTTCCAGGCCGCGTACCCGGACCAGGTGCCGGACCATGCGCAGGCGCTCGCCATGGGGCAGGGCCACGCCGTAGCCCCGGTGCAGGCGCTCGACCTCCTCCGCGCGGCCTGAACCCAGCGCGCCCAGTTGGGCCAGCACCAGCGCTTGTTCCTGCAGTTCCAGCGGATAGGCCTCCGGCCGCTGCAGCAGCGCCTCGCCGGTGCGCAGCATGGCTTCGGCATCGCGCGCGGCCGCGGCGGCGTACAGGTCCAGCACCGCGCGCACGGCCGCCGGCTGGACGTCGCGCTGGATCCACGCCGGCGCGATCCAGACCCGTTCCAGGTCCTGCGGCGGCAGGTGGCCCAGGGTGGCCGCCGCCACCGCGGCCGCGGCGCGGGTCCAGGTGGCCAGGTCGGCGACCGGACCCTGCGACAGCCCCAGCAGCGCCTGCAGCTCGTGTTCGGCCTCGGCCAGTTCGTGCTGGCGTGCCGGCAGGGGCGTGGCGCGCGGCTGCCCGGACAGCGCCGCGGCCAGCGCGATCGCGCGCTGCCGCGCCTGCAGCACGCTGTGCCCGGGCAGGGCGGCGACGGCCTCGCTGGCCGGCGGCAGGATCCGTCCCTCCATCAGGTCCAGCACCGGCAGGCCGTTGTCGGCAAGGCGCTGCAGGGTGTCGGCACGGTCGGCGCGGAAGCGCGTCCGCGGGCCCTGCAGCGAGACCTGCGGATGGAAATCGCTGTGCGGGGCGGCGCCCAGGGCGCGGACGTAGGTTTGCAGCAGGGCGCGGCCGCCCAGTTCGCGCACGGCCAGGGCGGCATCGCCATCCAGCCCGACCCGCGCGGTCTCCCGGGCCAGTTCGCCGGTGACCCGCAGGCGCGCCGCGTCGGCCGCCGGGCAGGTGCTGCGGCAGGCGACCACCACCAGGTCGTTGTCCTGGGCCAGGTACAGGCGCGCGTCGGCGAAGTTCTCCAGCAGCGCGGCCAGGATCGAAGCCAGCAGCGCATCGTCGATTTCGTAGCTCTGCAGCCACTGCACCAGCAACCCGTCCTCGGCCAGGTGGCCGTGCAGGAAGCGGTAGAACTCGGTGGTGAAAAGGCCGGCCACGCCGCTGACCCAGGGGTTTGAGGGCTCGGACACGATCACGTCGTAGCGGCGCCGGCCGCTGGCGTAGAACCGGCGTGCGTCGTCGAAATGCACCTGCGAACGCGGATCCTGCAGCGCCCGCGCGATCCGCCGCGCGAACAGCTGCGCGCCGGCGCGGTGCACCAGTGGCTCGATCTCCACCGTCTCCACCCGCTGCACCCGGTCGCTGCCCAGCAGGGTATGCGTGGACAGGCCCAGGCCCCAGCCGATCACCCCGACCTGGCGCGGCTGCGGATGCAGCGCCAGCGGCAGCGCGCCCAGGCTCACCATGGTCAGCTCGTCGCCGCCGGGCGGGCGCTCCAGGTCCTGTGCCATGGCACCGTCGGACTTGCCATTGGTCAGCAGCGAGAGGGTCCCGTACGTGCCGGAGCGGACCACGCCGATGGTGGCGGTCTTGCCGTCGCGCAGGAACGGCACCTCCAGCGAAGCGTCCAGCCGCGCGTGGCCGGTGCGGAACGCGCCGGAGAGCTGGGTGCGTGGATCCGCCCGGCCCCACACCAGGGCCAGCAGCAGCGCCGCCACGGCGCTTCCCGACAGCGCGGCCAGCCGCGCCGGCTGCAGTTCGCCGCGCGCATGCGCCAGCAGCCAGAAACCGATGGCGATGTCGCCCACCGCGGCCAGCACCAGGCCCAGGCGCACGCCCAGCAATGGCACCAGCACGTGGGTCATCAGCAGCACGCCGGCAATCGCGCCGACGGTATTGGCCGCGTACAACCGTCCGATCGATGCCTCGCCACCGCCGGCGCGCAGCAGGCCCAGGGTGAACAGCGGCAGGGTGGTGCCGGCGAAGAACGCGGCCGGCAGCATCACCGCCATCGCCACCCCGGCACTGCCGAGCAGGAACAGGCGGTAGCCGCCGTCGGTGCGCGATAGCGATTGCACCAGCGCCGCGGTCCAGTCGAAGGACTGCGCGAACGCCAGCAACGACAGCAACGCCGCCACGCCCATCGCGACCTGGGCGATCGCCGCGGTGCGCAGCGGATCGTCCAGGCGGCCGCCGCGACGATGGACCCAGGCGCCACCGCCGGCCAGGCCCAGCAGGAACGCGGCCAGCATCAGCTCGAAGCTGTGCACGGTGGTGCCCAGGGCCTGGTTGAGCAGGCGGATCCAGCCGATCTCGTAGACGAACGAGCAGGCACCCGACAGCAGCCCGGCCCACAGCACCGTGCGCAGCAGCGGGCTGTGCCGCGCGGACGCGCCATCGGGCGCTGAGGCCGCCGTTGCCCGCGTTGCAGCCACGCCGTCGCCGCGTGCCAGCCACGCCGCCACCGCCGCGACCAGCAGGTTGGCAAGGCCGGCCGCCGCCAGCGCCCCGGGCATGCCCAGCCGTGGCAGCAGCAGGAAGGTCGCGGCCAGCGCACCGGCGGCCGCGCCCAGGCTGTTGGCGAAGTACAGCCCGCCCAGCACGCGCGCGTCCTGGCCCTGGCGGGCGCGGATCCAGCCGGCGCTCAGCAGCGGGAAGGTCGCCCCCAGCAGGATGCAGGCCGGCAGGATCAATAGGGCCGCGCTAAGCCACGGATACAGCTGTGCGGCCAGGCCGTCGCCCAGGGCGGCGAGCACGCCCTCCGACAGCCGGGTATAGCCAACGAACACCGGGTGGAAGGCCAGCCCCAGCACGCCGATCGCGGCCTCGGCCGCCGCATAGGCCAGCACCAGCCGGCGCCAGCGCAGGCCCAGCCGCGCCGCGCCCCAGGCGCCCAGGGCCATGCCGCCCATGAAGATCGCCAGCACCAGGCTTTGCGCGTACGCCGCATGTCCCAGCACCAGGCCCAGGTAATGCGACCACAGCGACTGGTAGACCAGCCCGGCGAAGCCGGAAACCACGAACAGGCCCAGCACCGCGGCGGCGGGCAGGACGGGGGCCGGCAACCTTGCGTCGTCGGCCCGGCGCATCAGGTCCGGATCTGGGCGTCAGCGGCCATGGTCGGCACGGTAGCGCTCGAAGGCCTCGATGGCATCCTGCACGGTGACCAGTTCCATCACGCCTTCGTGCTCGATCTTGGTGCCCCATTTGAGGGCCGCGGCGGGCTTGCCGAGGTACTTGCGCGCCGCGTCGTCGTAACGGTCCACGCAGTAGCGGCGGTCCGAGTAGGGGCCACTGCGCGCCGGGTTGCTGGCCGCATGCAGGCCCAGCACCTTCGTGCCCATGGCGTTGGCGATGTGCATCGGCCCGGAGTCCGGTGTGACCAGCAGGTCGGCGCGCGCCAGCAGGGCCGGCAGCTGCTTGAGGGTGTCCTTGCCGACCAGGTCCAGCACCGGGGCGCGCATGGCCGCGACGATGGCATCGGCGGTGCTGCGCTCCAGCCCGCTGCGGCCGCCGCACAGCACCACCCGCCAGCCGCGCGCGGCGGCGTGGTCGGCCAGGGCGGCGTAGCGGTCCGGGTACCAGTTGCGGCGCTGGTGGCTGGAGCAGGGCGAGATCATCAGCACCGGGGCGCCATCGTCCGGCCATTGCGCCGCGGCCCATTCATGCGCCTCGGCCGGCACCGGCAGGTTCCACTCGACCTTGTCCTGGACCAGGCCCAGCGGCTCGCAGAAGCTGCCGATGGCGTCCAGCACGTGGATGCCCGGGCGGTCCGGGATGCGCTCGTTGATGAACAGGCCGTGCAGGTCCTTGGAGCGGGAACGGTCGTAGCCGACCCGGCGCCGCGCCGGCACGAAGGCCGACAGCACGTTGGCGCGCGCCGCCACCTGCAGCTGCAGCAACACGTCGAACCGCTCCGCCGGCAGCTGCCGGCGCAAGGCGCGCATCCCGGCCAGGCCGCTGCGCTTGTCGTAGACGTGGAAGGTGACGTCCTCCAGCCCTTCCAGCAGGCGCCGGCCGCCTGGATCGATGATCCAGTGCAGGTGGAGGCCCGGCCAGGCGCGCTGCAGCGTCCGTACCAGCGGGACCACGTGGGTGACGTCGCCCAGGGCGGACAGGCGCAGCAGGCAGATCGAGGGGCGCATCGGTCTCGGGGTGTTGTTAGACTCGCGAGGATGGTCGCGTTCGACGCAAACGAAGCCTTGTCGCCCTACCGCGCCGGCAGCGGTTACGGCGCCATTCTGTTCGACCGCGAACGGCTGCGGCAAGCCGGGCCGGAACTGTTCTCGCCCGCGGCCTGGGGCGAACGCGCGCGTCCGGTGGGTTCCGGCGGCCGCGGCGGCGCCTGGTTCGTGGACGCGCCGTTCGGCCCGTCGGTGCTGCGCCACTACCTGCGCGGCGGCCTGGCCGCCGCGGTCAGCCGCGACCGCTACGTGTGGCGCGGCGCCGCCCGTACCCGCAGCTTCGCCGAGTTCCGGTTGATGCGCGAACTGCTCAAGCGCGGCCTGCCGGTGCCGCGCCCGCTGGCCGCCTCGTACCTGCGCCAGGGGGCGTTCTACCGCGCCGCGATCCTGCTGGAGCGGCTGGAGGGCGTGCGCTCGCTGGCCGACCGCGCCCAGGTGGCCGGCAGCGGCGCGCCGTGGGAGGAGACCGGGCGCCTGATCGCGCGCTTCCACCGCGAGGGCCTGGAGCACGCCGACCTCAACGCGCACAACATCCTTTTCGACGGCAACGGCCGCGGCTGGTTGATCGACTTCGACCGCGGGCGCATGCGCATCCCCGCCACCGGCTGGCGCGAGGCCAACCTGCGCCGGCTGCTGCGCTCGCTGCTGAAGCTGCGCGGCCAGCGCAGCGTGGAGGAGGTGGAGAAGGACTTCTCGCGCCTGCGCCGCGCCTACGAGCTGTCCTGGAACCGGGGCTGCTGAGATGGCCGCCTGGGCGCTGCGGCTGCACGGCGTGGGCAATGCCTCGGCGGTGGCGCTGGGCTCGCCCATGGCCACGCTCGAGCGCGACGGCCGTCCCTGGCTGACCATCGATTGCGGCGCCGAGGGCCTGACCGCGTTCGAGCAGCACTACGGCGGCCATCCGGACGCGTTGTTCGTCACCCACGTCCACCTGGACCACGTGGCCGGCTTCGAGCGCCTGTTCGTTTCCGCCTATTTCGATCCGGCGCGGCGCGGCCGCATCCGCGTGTACGTGCCGGCGCCGGTGGTGCCGCTGCTGCACCGGCGCATCGGCGACTACCCCAACGTCCTGGCCGAGGGCGGCGCCAACTTCTGGGATGCGTTCCAGCTGGTGCCGGTGGGCGATGCCTTCTGGCACGAGGGCGTGCGCCTGGAGGTGTTCCCGGTGCGCCACCACTGGCCCGAGACCGCCTTCGGCCTGCGCCTGCGCGGCAGCCTGGTGTGGAGCGGCGATACCCGTCCGATCCCGGAGACGCTGGCGCGCTACGCCGATGCCGGCGAGCTGGTGGCCCATGACTGCGGCCTGGTCGGCAATCCCTCGCACACCGGGATCGAGGACCTGGAACGCGAGTATCCGGCCGAGCTGCGCCAGCGCATGGTGCTTTACCACTACGCCAGCCCCGCCGACGGCGAGGCGCTGGCCGCCCGCGGCTATGCCGTGGGCCGCCCCGGCCAGGTGCTGGCCCTGGCCGAGCCCACCGCGCCGGTGGCGGAGGCCTCATGAGCGCGGTGCAGGCCCGCGCGCCGCTGCCCCGGGACCGGCTCGGGCGGCCGTTGCGCGACCTGCGCCTGTCGGTGATCGACGCCTGCAACTTCCGCTGCGGCTACTGCATGCCGGCCGAGCGCGTGCCCGACGACCACGGCACCCATGCCGCCGACCGGCTGTCCTTCGACCAGATCGAGACCCTGGTGCGCGGCTTCGTCCAGGTGGGCGTGCGCAAGCTGCGCCTGACCGGGGGCGAGCCGCTGCTGCGCCGGAACCTGCCCGGGCTGGTCGCGCGCCTGGCGCGCATCCCCGGGATCGAGGACCTGGCCCTGACCACCAATGGCGCGCTGCTGGCGGCGCAGGCGCGCGCGCTGCGCGATGCGGGCCTGCGCCGGCTGACGGTGAGCCTGGATGCGCTGGATCCGGACGTGTTCCGGGCCATGTCCGGGCAACGCGGCGAGGTCGGCGCGGTGCTGGAAGGCATCGCCGCCGCCGAAGCGGCCGGGTTCGACCGGATCAAGCTCAACTGCGTGGTCCTGCGCGGGGTCAACGAGGACCAGGTGCTGCCGCTGCTGGAGCGCTTCCGCGGCAGCGGCCACGTGGTGCGCTTCATCGAGTACATGGACGTGGGCACCTGCAACGGCTGGGACCCGGCCCAGGTGGTGCGCGCCGAGGAACTGCGCGCGCGCATCGCCGCGCGCTGGCCGCTGCGCCCGCTGGCCGCCAGCTACGCCGGCGAGGTGGCGCAGCGCTACGCCTTCGCCGACGGTGGTGGCGAGGTCGGCTTCATCAGCTCGGTCAGCGCGCCGTTCTGCGGCGACTGCCACCGCGCCCGCGTTTCCGCCGATGGCCACCTCTACACCTGCCTGTTCGCAGACCGCGGCCACGACCTCAGGCCGGCGCTGGCCGGCGGCGGGCAGGGCGTGGCCGAAGCGGTGGCGCGGCTGTGGTCGGCGCGCGAGGACCGCTACAGCGAAATCCGCGGCCAGGCGCCGGCGCGCCGGCCCATCGAGATGTACCTGATCGGAGGTTGAGTGGCCACACGCACGTCTTCCCGCCGCGCGCCCGCCGCGCTGACCCATGTCGATGCCGAAGGCCGACCGGCCATGGTCGACGTATCCGCCAAGGACGTGACCGCGCGCAGCGCCACCGCGCAGTGCAGGGTCGCGTTCCCGGCGACGGTGGCGGCGCAGCTGCGCGCCAGCGGCATGCGCTCCAGCAAGGGCGGGATCATCGACACCGCGGTGATCGCCGGCACCATGGCCGCCAAGCGCACCCACGAGCTGATCCCGTTCTGCCATGCACTGCCGCTGGAAGGCGTGCGCATCGCCATCGACTGGCACGGCGAACGCGAGCTGCGGATCGAGTGCACCGCGCGCACGACCGCGCGCACCGGGGTGGAGATGGAGGCGCTGACCGGCGCCACCGTGGCCGCGCTGACGGTCTACGACATGACCAAGGCGTTGTCGCATGCCATCGTGCTGGGCCCGGCGAAGCTGCTGGGCAAGCGCGGCGGCAAGCGCGACTTCGGGCAGGTGGGATGATGGCGAGGGTGGCGCTGCTGTACTTCGCCTCGCTGCGCGACGCGGCTGGCTGCGAGCGCGAGGAAGTCGAGACCGCCGCGGCGGACCTGGCGGCGCTGTACGCCGAGGTCGCGGCCCGCCACGGCCTGCGCTGGCCGCGCGAACGCCTGCGGGTGGCGATGGACGGCGCCTTCGCCGCCTGGTCCGATCCGCCGCGCGAGGGCAGCGAGGTGGTGTTCATCCCACCGGTATCGGGAGGCTGAGATGGGCGATCCGCGTACCCCGCTGGCCCGCTTCGAACTGGCCGATGCCCCGTTCGACATCGCCCCGCTGCGCGAGGGCCTGCTGCGCGACGAGGCCGGCGCCTATGCCAGCTTCGAGGGCTGGATCCGCAACCACAACGACGGCCGCCCGGTCGGCGGCCTGTATTACGAGGCCTACGCCGCGCTGGCGCTGGAGGAGGGGCGGCGCATCGTCGAGGAAGCCGTGGCGCGCTTCGCCGTCGCCGGCGTGCACTGCGTGCACCGGGTCGGCGAGCTGCCGGTGGGCGGGCTGGCGGTGTGGGTGGGGGCCAGCGCCGCGCACCGCGACGCCGCCTTCGATGCCTGCCGCTACGTCATCGACCAGGTCAAGGCGCGGGTGCCGATCTGGAAACACGAGCGCTATACCGACGGCCCGGCACAATGGCTGCACCCGGACGGACCCGGCAGCCCGCCGCAGCCGTCCTGACGGGCAACCGGAGACCTTCCCATGGCGATCGCATTCCCCCTGCGCCTGGCCGCCCCCCTGTTCGCCATCGCCGCCGTCGCCGGCAGCGCCGCCGCCGGCACCCCGGAACTGCCGGCGCCGCCTGGCACCCTGCTGGTCGGCAACAAGGCCGCCAACACCCTGTGGCGGCTGTCGCTGGCCGACGGCCAGCGCCTGGGCGAGGCCCCGACCGCGCCGGCGCCGCACGAGATCGTGGTCAGCCGCGACGGCCGCATCGCCGTGGTCAGCGAGTACGGCCACCGCGAGCCTGGCCATACCCTGGGCGTGTACGACGCCCACGCCGGCCAGCTGCTGCGCCGGATCGACCTGGGGGCCAACACCCGCCCGCACGGGATGCGCTTCACCCACGACGGCGGGCACCTGCTGGTCACCACCGAGGGCAGCGACGCACTGCTGCAGGTCCGCCTGGACGGCCGCATCGAGCGCGTGTTCGACATCGGCCCCGGCAAGGGACACATGCTGGCGCTGTCGCCGGACGGCCGCCACGCCTATGTCGCCAAGGTCGAGGCCGGGACCGTGGCCCGGGTCGAGCTGGCCACCGGCGAAGTGCTGGAGAAGCCGGCCGGCGATGGCGCCGAAGGCATCGCCGTGGCCCGCGACGGTTCGGTGTGGGTGAGCAACCGCGAGGCCGATACCGTCACCGTGCACGATCCGGAAACGCTGGACGTGATCGCCACCCTGGACAGCCCCGGCTTCCCGATCCGGGTCGGCTTCAGCGCCGACGGCCAGCATGCGCTGGTGACCAACGCCCGCGCCGCGACCCTGGGCGTGTTCTCGGTGTTGCAGCGCCGGCCGCTGGCGGTGGTGGCGCTGGCCGAGCCGGGCGCCGAGTACCGCCAGACCATGCTTGGCCGCGCGGCCCTGCCGATTGGCGCCGTCGCCGACCCGGATGGCCGCCGCGTCTACGTCGCCATCAGCGGCGGCAACCAGGTCGCGGTGGTCGATACCGCGCGCTGGAAGGTGGTGGAGCGCTGGTCCACCGGCGACGAGCCGGATGCCTTGGCCATCGTGCCGCCGGCGCCGGCCGCCGCACCCGCGCACGCGGCGCCCTGAGCCGCGCCCCGCGCCAGGCCCTTGCGTTCGCGCGGCGTCCCCCGCGAACGCCGGGACCATGGCCCGCGCGTTCCTGAACCGCCATTGGCGCCGCGCCGCGGCGATGGGCTAGAATGCGCGCCTCACCGGGCCGCGCGCTGCGCGGCCCGCGTCTATGGTGGCCCCGTCGGCCCCTCGCGACGCTAGGTCGAAAACCCCGCCAGGGCCGGAAGGCAGCAACGGTATCGATCGACGCGGGCGCCGAGGCAAGCCGGCGGGGCCGCCACCCTTCCGGGGCCCTGGAAAGCTGCGAAACGGCCCCTGGCATCGCGCGCGGTGGCGAGCGTCCTGGCCGCCTCGGCCACGGGATCGCACCGGGGCGCGCGCCTCAGTGCTCCACCACCCGGCACTGCCCGTAGGCGTTGAACTCCAGCCGCGTGCCGCCTTCGAGCACGAAGGTGTCGTCGGTGATGCGGCGGTGGTAGGCGCCGGTACGCGGATCCAGTGTCTCCACGCGGCGGTAGACGCCATGGCTCTGGCGGTCGACCGAGGCGTACTCGAGCGTCCACGCATGCGGCTGCCATCGGCAGCTCCAGGCCACGCGCTGGCGGCGGTCGCCGGCGCGACGCCCGCACAGCGGCGGCGAGAATGCGGTGCCATCCCACTCCTGCCAGACCCCGTCGCCGACGCGCATGCGCTCCGGCGGCTCGCCTTCGACCACGCATTCGAGCACCTGCGCCGCTGTGGCTGCCGGCACCTGCACCGCGGGCACCAGGGCGATGCCGGCGGCCATCGCGCGGCAGGCCTGGCGGGCAAGCCGGGCCATGCGCCCGCGGGTGCCTCGCGTTCCCTGGCGGCTGGTGGTCATTCCGGGCTCCGTGGCGGTCGCGGGAAGGCCACAGCATAGGGCCGCAGCGGTGGCGGAAGAGGGCGGCCAGCCAATGGCGGGGCGGCCGGTTGGAACCGGGGGCGCTGGGTGACGCGCTACTCCGCCACCTTCACCACCAGCTTGCCGAGGTTGCGTCCCTGCAGCAGGCCCGCCAGCGCCGCCGGGGCTTGCTCCAGGCCGCCGACCACGTCCTCCACCAGCACGATGCGGCCCTCGCCGACCCACGGCTCCATGTCGCGCCGAAACGCGGCGAAGCGGCTGGCGTAGTGGTCGAGGATGATGAAACCCTGCATGCGCACGCGCTTGGATAGCAGGGTGGCCAGCAGGGCGGGGCGCCGGTCGCGTCCGGCCGCAGGGCCATCCTGGTTGTAGTGGGCGATGAAGCCGCACAGCGGGATGCGCGCATGCGGGTTCAGCAGCGGCAGCACCGCATCCAGCACGGCGCCGCCGACGTTCTCGAAGTACACGTCGATGCCGTCCGCGCAGGCGGCCGCCAGGCGGGTGCGGAAGTCCGGTGCGCGATGGTCGATGCACGCGTCGAAGCCGAGCACCTCCACCGCATGCCGGCACTTGTCCGCGCCGCCGGCGATGCCGACCACGCACGCGCCATGCAGGCGCGCCAGCTGCCCGGCCACCGCGCCGACCGCACCGGTGGCCGCGGCCACGACCACGGTTTCGCCGGCCCGCGGCTGGCCGATGTCGAGCAGCCCCACGTAGGCGGTGAATCCCGGCATGCCCAGGCCGCCCAGCGCCAGCGAGGGGCACGCCAGACCATCCACCGGGACCAGGTCGCTGCCGTCGGACAGCGCGTAGTCCTGCCAGCCGGCGTTGGCCTGCACCAGCGCACCGGACTGGAAACCCGGGTGGCGCGAGGCCACCACCCGGCTGATCGTGCCGCCGGCCATGGTGCCGCCCAGCGGCACCGGTGGCGCATAGCCGGGGCCCGCCTGCCCGCCCAGCGCGATGCGCGCTTCCACTTCGTCGCCCGCGGCGAGACCTGGCTGTGGACGCCGCACATGGAATGAAAGCACCTGCGGGCCGGGGACGCGGTGCTGCTGCCGCGCGGAAGCATGCACGTGCTGGCCAGCGCGCCTGACGTCCCGGCCATCGATATCCATGCGCTGGCGCGCCAGCCGGTCGCCGACAACCTCTACCTGCTGGGCAACGGCAGCGCCGCGGCGGCCGTGTCGGGCGCCGGCGCGCAGGCCGCGCCGGAGTGCGTGATGTTCTGCGGTGCGATGCGCTTCAACCTCGACCCGCTGCATCCGCTGCTGGCGATGATGCCGGAGGTGATGCATGCCGGCGCACTGGTCAGCCGCGATCCGGCCGTGCCGGTGCTGCTGGAGGCCATGGAACGCGAGGCCGAGGCGGACCGCATCGGCAGCTGCGGCATCCTTGCACGCCTGGCCGACGTGCTGGCCGCCAGCATCATCCGCGCCTGGGTCGAATGCGGCTGCAGTGACTCCACCGGCTGGATCGCCGCGGTACGGCGCCCGAAGCTGGGCAAGGTCATCGCCGCCATCCACGCCGATCCCGGGCGCAACTGGGACGTGCCCTCGCTGGCGGCAATCATGGGGGCCTCGCGCTCGCGTTTCGCCGGGTCCTTCACCCGCATCGTCGGCGAGACCCCGGCACGCTACGTGGCCAAGGTGAAGATGTTCCAGGCCCGCCGCTGGATCCAGCGCGAAGGCATGCGCGTGGCGGTCGCGGCCGAGCGCCTGGGCTACGACTCAGAGGCGTCCTTCAGCCGCGCGTTCAAGCGGATCATGGGCGTGCCGCCGAGCGCGCTGCGGGCCGGGAACGCCTGAGCGCCGCAGGCCCGGCGGGTGCGGCTGGCCTGCCGGAACCGCAGGCGCGCACCGCCGCGGCAGGCCGCACGCAGCCTAGGCGTGGCAGGAGGAACGTTCGGCGGCTTCGGCCCGGACGACGGCCGGCGCGGGCTGGCGGTTGGCCAGCCAGACTCCGGCCACCGCCAGCAGGCCGCCGACGGCCATCGACCAGTGCAGGTGGTCGCCCAGCGCCAGCACGCCCACCAGCACCGCCACCACCGGCACGAAGTTGGTGAACACCGAGGCACGCGTCGGGCCCACCGCGCGCACGCCGTCGGCAAACCAGATGAAGGCCAGCGCGGTCGCCAGCCAGGCCATGTGCAGTACCGACAGCCACACCCCGGCCGGGTAGTGCAGCACGCGCTGGGGATTGCCGCCCAGCGCCAGTGGCACCGCCAGCAGCGCCGCACCCGCCAGCACCGACCAGGCGGTGGCCGCCAGCGCGCTCAGGCCCACCGTGGCGATCCGCCGGCTCATGAACACATGCGCCGACCAGGCCAGCATGCAGCCCAGCGCGAACAGCTCGCCGCGGCCGACGGTGGTGGCCACGTCCTGCAGGTTGCCGCGGGTGAGGACCACCGCCGTGCCCAGCAGCGCAGCACGATCCCGGTCCAGCGCGAGGCGCTGGCGGCGGTGCCGAGCAGCACGATCGACGCCAGTTCCACCATCACCGGGCTGCCGGCGGTGATCAGCGCCGCGCGGGTGCCGGAAATGCTCTGCACGCTGGCCAGGAAGAACAGGGTGTAGGCGACCACGCCGGGGATGGCCAGGGCCAGGACCAGCGGCAGCTGCGCCCGGGTGATCCGCAGCGACTGCCCGCGCAGCACCGCGATCCCGGCCAGGGTCAGGCCGGCGAACAGGAAGCGCAGGAGGGCCACGCCCAGCGGATCGGCGTGCTGGGCGGTGTAGTGGCCGACATGGAAGGTCACCGCCCAGATCGCGGTGGCGCCCAGCATGCGCAGGTAGGTGCCGGCCAGGCTCCGGCCCGGCGGCGGGGTGGGCAGCGCGCTCATGCCGCCTTCCCTCCCGCGGCCCGGGTGATGTCCTGGGCCACGACCACCGGGACGACGTGGCCGTGCGCGGCGTCCATGGCGGCGATGATGTTGGCCAGGCTGCGGCGGCGGTCGGGAAACCCGATGGGCAGCTGGCCGTCGAAGTACGCGTTCTGCACGTCGATCACGGGCAGGGCGCGGCGGATGGAATGCATGGCGGACCTCGCAGGGGGAAAGCAGGGGAGCCATCTTCCTGTCCGCCCGGGAAGCCCGACATTGGCCTTTGCGACAGCAGGCAATGGAATCGGGCCAATCTCCGCAAGCCGGCGGTATGGCGTGTCGGCGCGCGCCAGCGGCTGCGCCCGGCGCAGCCCACGCGCGATGGCAGCGATGTGCCGCGTCAGGCCGCGCGCCCGGCCGATTGCCGGAATGCCCGCCGGTACGCCGAGGGCGACATGCCCACGTCCTCGGCAAAGCGCTGGCGCAGCGACAGCGAGGTGCCGAAGCCGGCGGCCTCGGCGACCTGGTCGATGGCCAGGTCGGTGGTTTCCAGCAGGCGCTGCGCCAGGCGCAGGCGTTCGGTCGCGATCCAGCGCTGGGCCGAAGTACCCACCGCCTCGCGGAAGCGGCGGGTGAAGTTGCGCCGGCTCATCAGCGCCATGCCGGCAAGGGTGTCGATCGACAGCGGCTGGTCCAGGTGGCCGCGCGCCCATTCGACCACCGTGGCGACGCGGTCGTCGGACACGCGCTCGGGCACCGGCTGCTCGATGTACTGCGCCTGCCCGCCGTCGCGGTGCGGCGGCGTGACCAGCCGGCGCGCCACCCGGTTGGCTACCTCCGCGCCGTAGCGCCGGCGCACCAGGTGCAGGCAGCAGTCGATCGCGGCGACGGTGCCGGCCGAGGTGACGACGCGGCCGGTATCCACGTACAGCACGTCGGGCCGGAAGCAGGAGGTGGGGAAGCGCTGGCCGAAGCGCTCGCGCCAGGCCCAGTGCGTGGTGGCCGGCAGCCCGTCCAGCAGGCCCGCATCGCCCAGCACGAACGCGCCCACGCAGAAACCGACGATGGTCGCCCCGCGCGCATGCGCGGCCGCCAGCGCCGAGGTGACCGCCTCCGGCGCCGGGACCTCAGGCGTGCCCCAGGAGGGGACGATGACGATGTCGGCGGTTTCCAGCGCCTCCAGCCCGTGCGCCACCTCGACGGGCAGGCCATCGGCCGTGGCCACCGGACCGGGCTGTTGCGCGCAGACCACCACCTCGTGGCGCGGCAGGCCGGCATCGCGGCGGTCGCGCCCGAACACCAGGCTGGGCACGGACAGGTGGAAGAGGCTGATGCCTTCGGAGGCAAGGACGGCGATGCGCGGCATGGGGAGGCGGCCTGGTTGGCCCGATCGATGCTATGGCCGGGCATCCGGGCCAACAAGCGCCGGCCGGGCCACGCGGCGCTGGAAACGGGCCAGGACGTGCCGCCCGGCCGCATCATCGCCGGCACCGCCGCCGGTCGATATCCGGTCCGCTGGCTCGTCGTGCGGGCAGTCCCATGGAGGCAACGCGATGAAATACCTTGGCCTGGCCTATTACTCCCCCGAAGCCTTCGCCGCGATGGCGCCGGAGGCCGTCGCCGCACTCGTCGGCCAATGCCCGGAGCTGGACCGGAAGATGCAGGCCACCGGCAGGATGCGCCTTTCGGCCTCGCTGGCCGAGCCGCCGGCGCGCAAGACCCTGCGCCCGCGCGGCGGCAGGACGAGCATCAGCGACGGCCCGTACGCCGAGTCCAAGGAAGTGGTGGGTGGCCTGTTCGTGATCGAGGCCGACAGCGAGGAGGAGGCGCTGCGGATCGCCGCGATGCACCCGGCCGCGCTGCTGGGCGAAGAAGCCGGGTGGGCGGTGGAGCTGGTGCCGCTGGAGTTCTGCCAGGCCAGCTGAGCAGGATGACTCCACACCGTTGCGGGCAATGCGCTGCCTGCGTGGCCCGGGCAAGCGAAGCGCAGTGCGCCGCGGCGTGGGCGGTGTCGGGCGGCGAGAGGGGAGATCATCCGACCCTTGCGGGCCTCGCCCTGCGGGGGCTTGGCCGTGCAAACCGCTACGCGGGTGGTCGAACCAGGGGATTCGAACCAGGCCCCTCTCTCCGTCAGATGCGCGAGGAGGGATTGCGAGCCGCTGCGCGCCTCGCGCCACCTGCTACGCAGGTGGTCGAACCGTGAGGGGTTTGAACCAGCCCCTCTCTCCGCCAGACACGAAAAAGGCCCCCTTGCGGGGGCCTTCGCTTTTCGTATCTGGCGGAGAGAGGGGGATTCGAACCCCCGAGGCGGTGTTTAGCCGCCTACACACTTTCCAGGCGTGCTCCTTCAACCACTCGGACACCTCTCCGGAACCTGCCGGGCCGTCGCAACGGCCAGCAGGGCCGGGGATTCTAGCGCCCGCGCGGCCTTGCCACAAGCGCGGGGCGGCCGGCGCGGCGGGCATGGCACAATGCCGGTCCTGCCGGAAACCCGGCCGAACGTGGTCTGCCGATGTCCTACCTGGTCCTCGCCCGCAAGTGGCGCCCGAAGCGGTTCTCCGAGCTGGTCGGGCAGGAACACGTCGTCCGCGCCCTGGGCAACGCCCTGGACAGCGGGCGGGTGCACCATGCCTTCCTGTTCACCGGCACCCGCGGCGTGGGCAAGACCACCATCGCCCGCATCTTCGCCAAGTCGCTCAACTGCGAGAAGGGCACCAGCGCCGAGCCCTGCGGCCAGTGCGCCGCCTGCCAGGACATCGACGCCGGGCGCTACATCGACCTGCTGGAGATCGACGCGGCCTCCAACACCGGCGTGGACGACGTCCGCGAGGTGATCGAGAACGCGCAGTACATGCCCTCGCGCGGGCAGTACAAGGTGTACCTGATCGACGAGGTGCACATGCTCTCCAAGGCGGCGTTCAACGCGCTGCTGAAGACCCTGGAGGAGCCGCCGGGGCACGTGAAGTTCCTGCTGGCCACCACCGACCCGCAGAAACTGCCGGTCACGGTGCTGTCGCGTTGCCTGCAGTTCAACCTCAAGCGGCTGGACGAGGGCCAGATCGAAGGCCAGATGACGAAGATCCTGGCCGCCGAGGGCATCGAGGCCGACGCCGGGGCGATCCGCCAGCTGGCGCGCGCGGCCGACGGCAGCCTGCGCGACGGCCTGTCGCTGCTGGACCAGGCCATCGCCTACGCCGGCGGCGCGCTGCGCGAGGATGCAGTGCGGGCCATGCTCGGCAGCGTCGACCGCACCCAGGTGGCGGCGCTGCTGGATGCGCTGGCCGACGGCAACGGAGAGGCCCTGCTGGCCACGGTCGAGCGCCTGGCCGGGTTCGCCCCTGACTGGGGCAACGTGCTGGAGGCGCTGGCCGAGGCGCTGCACCGGATCCAGGTGCGGCAGCTGGTGCCGGGCGCGCGGCGCGAGGACGAGGGCATCGACGTGGACGCCTACGCCGGCCGGGTGCGGCCGGAGGTGGTGCAGATCTGGTACCAGATGGCGATCAACGGCCGCCGCGACCTGGACCTGGCCCCGGCGCCGCGGGTCGGCTTCGAGATGAGCGTGCTGCGCATGCTGGCGTTCCGGCCCGAGGCCGATGCCGGGGCGCCGCCGCCGGGCCCCGGCGCGGACAGCGGGGCCGCCGCTTCCGGTGGCGGCCAGCGCGTGCCGGCGGCGGGTGCCGCCGCGGCGGCTCCGGCCGCGCCGGCGCCGGAAGCGGCCACGGCCGTGGCCGCGTCGCCGGTGCAGGCCGCGCCACGGGCCGAGCCCGTGTCAGCGCCGTCCGCGGATCCTTCCGACACGCCGCCGTGGGAGGTGCCCGCGGCGGCCGCGCCGCCGCGTCCGCAGCCGCCGGCGCGCGAAGTGCCGCCGATGGCGCCGCCATCCTGGCCCGCCGCGCAGGACGAAGCCCCGGCCATGCCGGCGCGCGCGCCCACCGGCAGTGCGCCTCCGGCCGCGGCCGAAGCGCTGCAGCCGGGCATCGTGATGAAGCCGGGTGCGCCGGTGCCGCAGCGCGAGCCGACGCCGGAGCCGGTCGTGCCCGCTGCTCCCGCCACCGCGGCCACGGCGCCCGCCGCTACCGATGGCGCGGTGATCGCCGATGCCGAGGACTGGCTGCAGCGGGTCGCCAGCTGCAAGCTCGGCGGCCTCAGCGGCCCGGCGCTGCAGCTGGCCACCAATACCGCCTTCGTCAGCCACGCCAATGGCGTGCTGACCCTGGCCCTGGACCCGGGCTTCGAATACCTGCGCAGCGAGCGTTCGGTGAACGCGCTGGCCGAGGCCCTGGCCGGGCAGCTGGGCGGGGCGCCGAAGATCGTGATCCAGACCGGTCCGGCCCCGGCCGAGACCCTGCACCAGCGGCTGGACCGCGAGCGCGGCTCGCGCCAGGCCGCGGCCGAGGAGACCTTCCTCAACGACCCGACGGTACGCCGCCTGGTCGAACAGCACGGCGCCCGCGTGGTGCCGGACTCCATCCGACCCGTAGACGAGAATTGAACCGATGCGCGGCAATATCGCCCAGCTGATGCAACAGGCGCAGAAGATGCAGGAGAACCTGCAGCGCGCCCAGGAAGAACTGGCCAAGCTCGAGGTCACCGGCAGCGCCGGCGGCGGCATGGTCAGCGTGACCCTCACCGGCGTGAAGGAATGCCGCAAGGTGCGGATCGACCCCAGCCTGATGTCCGACCCGGAGATGGTCGAGGACCTGGTGGCCGCCGCCTTCAACGACGCCTCCAACAAGGTCGACGCCGAGTCCAAGGCGAAGATGGCCGCCGCCTCGGCGGGGCTGCCGTTGCCGCCGGGGATGAAGCTGCCGTTCTGAAGAGCGTGATTCGTTATGGTCATTCGTGATTCGCAAGAGCCAACGGCAACTGCAGTGCTCGCTTGATGTCACAGGCCGCCGGCGCCGCGTCCCGGAGCGCGGCGGGACCTGCGAATCCCCAATCACGAATTACTGATCACATGCTTCTAGAGGAACTCATCGAAGCCTTCCGCGTGCTGCCGGGCGTCGGCCGCAAGAGCGCCCAGCGCATGGCCTACCACGTGCTCGAGCGCGGGCGCGAGGGCGGGAAGCGGCTGGCGGCGGTGCTGGCCGAGGCGGTGGAGCGGATCGGCCATTGCACGCAGTGCCGGGACTTCAGCGAGGACGAGCTGTGCCCGGTGTGCGCCAGCAGCGCGCGCGACCGGCAGCAGCTGTGCGTGGTCGAGACCCCGGCCGACCGCATGGCGATCGAGACCGCCACCGGCTACCGCGGGCTTTATTTCGTGCTGCAGGGGCGGCTGTCGCCGCTGGACGGGATCGGCCCGCGCGAGCTGGGGCTGGACACGCTGGCCACGCGCCTAGCCGGCGGCGAGGTGGCGGAGATGATCATCGCCACCAGCGCCACGGTCGAGGGCGAGGCCACCGCGCATTACCTGGCGCAGCTGGCGCGCCAGCACGGCGTGCGCCCCAGCCGCCTGGCCCAGGGCCTGCCGCTGGGCGGCGAGCTGGAATACGTGGACCGCGGCACGCTCTCGCACGCCTTTGGCAGCCGCTCGGAAATGCCCTGAAGCCGCAGCGGCCCCTCCCGGGCGGACAGGGACCCCGGCTGCGGTAAGCTGCCTCGCCAGGCCCAACCGCATACGGACCATGAGCGACACCATCTTCGGCAAGATCATCCGCCGCGAAATCCCGGCGACCATCGTCTACGAGGACGAGGACATCCTCGGCTTCAAGGACATCGCGCCGCAGGCGCCGGTGCACGTGCTGTTCATCCCCAAGCACGAGGCGATCCCGACCCTGGACGACGCCCGTCCCGAACACGCCCAGCTGCTGGGCAGGCTGATGCTGGCCGCGGCCGAGTACGCGCGCCGCGAGGGCCTGGCCCGGGACGGCTACCGGGTGGTGATGAACTGCCGCGAGCACGCGGGGCAGACCGTGTTCCACGTCCACCTGCACCTGCTGGCGGGCGCGCCGCTGGGCCGCTTCGGCAGCTGAGCGGCGGCAGACTTCCGCCGCGCATGCCACAAACGAAGACGCCGCCCATCGGGCGGCGTCTTCGCATTGGCCCGGGGAAGGCCGGCGCGGCTTACCACCACCAGCCCCAGGGGCCGCGGCGGTACGGGCCCCAGTACGGACCCCAGTACGGTCCCGGCGGCGGGACCACCACCTCGACCTCGCGCACTTCCGGCCACAGGTAGACCACGTCGGCGGCCAGCCTGGGCAGCTTGTAGTCGTACTCGCCGATGCGCACGGTATCGGTGCCCTCGACCTGGCCGACGAAAGTCACCTCGCGGCCCGGGGTGAACACGGCCGGATCGTAGAAGCCGGCGCGGCAGGCGACGAAGCGGCCCTGGGTGGCGTCGCTGGCGTTGCGCTGCGGGCGGCCGCTGCTGTTGAGCGGCATGGCCACCATCTGGAAGCAGGTGCGGTCCTGCTTGGGCTGGGTCTCGACGATGCGCCCGCCCCAGCGCACCGGGCTGGCGGCGGGCACGCTGCCGGCGGCCTGTTGCGGGGTGAGCTGCGGGAAGCTGCCCTGCAGCGGCTTGGGCGCGGTGGCGCACGCGGCCAGCAGCGACAGGCTGGCGGCCGCGGCAAGGATTCGGATGGTGTTGCGCAAGGTCATCTCAACCTCCGGAAGGATCAGGGGCGATGCCTCCGCAGGTCGCGGACCAGCTGGTGCATTTCCCCCTTGGGCACCGGAGCGTAGCGCGAATCGGCGAAACGTTGGCTGAGTGCAACCAGTTCCGCGCCCGATTGCGGCCGCGCCGCGGCCACCCGCTGCGCCCAGGCCAGGGCCGGTTCGTGCGTGGCGCGGCCCAGCCCCAGGCGCGCATAGCGCCGGCCCAGGCGGTGCCAGGCGCGCAGCAGCGGGTCGCGCTCGCGTTCGGCGCGCGCCAGCCACCAGGCCATCGCCGCCAGCGCCAGCGCGGCCAGCGCGGCGAACGCCAGCAGCAGCTGCGCCGGTTCCAGCCGCTGCAGGCCCAGCGGCCGCAGCAGGGCCTGCTGGCGCTGGGCATTGAAGCCCAGGACCAGGTCGTTCCAGCCGCGCCGCAGCCAGTCGGTGAGGTGGCCGACGTTGTGCAGGCGCAGCGCGCGCAGGCCGGCGCCGGCGTCCTGCATCGCGCGGCGCTGCTCCAGGGTGTCGTAGACCCGCTCGGGGGCGACCGCGGCGGTGGGGTCGACGCGGGTCCAGCCGCGGCCTTCCAGCCATACCTCGACCCAGGCGTGGGCGTCCATGCGCCGCACGATCCAGTAGTCCGCGAACGGGTTGCGGTAGCCGCCGGCGTAGCCGATCACCACCCGGGCCGGCACGCCGGCGGCGCGCATCAGGATGGCGAAGGAGGAACTGAACTGTTCGCAATAGCCCTGGCGCAGTTCGAACAGGAACTGGTCGGCGGCGTCGCGTGCCGGCAGCGGCACCTCCAGGGTGTAGCCGAATTCGGCGCGGATCCAGTCCAGGGCGCGTTGCACGATCGCCACATCGTCGTCGCCGGCTTCCGCGCGCCAGTGCCGGGCCAGTTCGCGGGTGCGCGGGTCGCGCCCGGGCGGCAGCGCCAGGGCCAGGGCGCGCACGCGCGGATGCAGCTGCAGGTCGCGCTGGCGTGCCGGCGCCGAGCGCAGGTGCCAGCGGCTCAGCGACGCCAGCGGGCGGTCGCTGGCCAGGGTGTGGTCGAAGCCCAGCTGCGCGCCGTCCGGGGCATGCAGCGGCAGGTCCAGCGCCACCAGCTGGCGGCGGTCGGTGGGTTCCATCTCCAGCTCGTACGCCCACGTATCGCCTCCGGCCGGCTGCAGCGCGGGCGGTGGCAGCAGGTCCAGGCCCGGCTCGCGGGTCCAGGCGCGGCCGTCGTAGTTCCACAGCACCGTGCCGCGCCAGTACAGCTGCTCCGGCGCCGGCGGCAGGGTGTCGAAGCGCACCCGCAGCGCCGGGGTGTCATCGGCCATGAAGTCGATCCAGGTGCCCGGCTCCATGCGATCGGCCAGGCCGGGGCGGGCGACCGCGCGCTCGGGCACGCCCCACAGCGGCGTGGCCAGGCGCGGGAACAGCCAGAACGCGGCCAGCGCCAGGGGCAGGCCGATGGCGACCAGCCGCCCCATCACCCGCAAGCGCTCGCGCAGGGGCAGCGGGGTGGCCTGGTTCTCCACGTCGGCCAGGCGCTGCAGCGCCAGCAGCGCGCTGAGCACCGCGGCCAGGCCCAGCAGCATCGACAGCGGGCCCTGGTCGAGCAGGAACGCGGCGAACGGGGCGAACAGCGAGAAGCCCAGCAGGCTGCGCGCGTCGCGCAGGTGGTGGGACTCGCCCGGCTTGATCGCCAGCATCGCCGCCAGCAGGGCGCAGCCGGTGTCGCGGCCCAGGCGTGGACCCATCATCGCCAGCACCAGGGCAAGCATGGCCAGGGCCAGCAGCAGGCGCAGCCACGCCGGCAGGGGACGGGCCCAGGAGGCATAGGTCACCACCGCTGCGGCGCCGGCGAACCCCACCGCCAGGCCCGGCGGCAGGAGCAGCAGCAGCGGCAGCAGGGCCAGGCCGGCGGTGGCCACCGTCCAGGCGCGGGTGGAGGAGGGCAGCAGCGGGGCGTCGGCGCGGCTCATGCGGCGCCGTCCGGCAGCAGGGCCAGCGCCCGCAGGCAGGCGTGGCGGTGTTCGGGGCCCTGGCCGGGGCCGATGTCGTCCTGCGCCGGCAGGCGCAGGCGGTAGCGACGGCCTTCGCGTTCGGCCTGGTCGACCCAGGCGGCCAGGCGGCTGATCCGCGCCTCCACCGCCAGCGCCGGCAGGTCGCGCCAGTCCAGCACCAGCTCGCGGCCTTCGGCGCGTTCGAACTCGCGCACCACCAGGGCATCGCGGCGCGCGCTGTGCTTCCAGGCGATGGTGCGCGGCGGGTCGCCGGGGCGGTAGGCGCGCAGCTGGTGCGGTTCCTCGCCCAGCGGGTCGGGGCGGCCGCGGCCGAGGCCGCCGGCGCTGTCCGGCAGCGGCGGCGGGCTCGGTTCCGGGCGCGGGTAGACCAGCAGCGGCTGGCGTGGCCAGACCCGCGACCACGCCCGCACCAGGCCCAGTGGCTGGGTGGTCGACAGGCGGATGCGGCCCGGCGCCAGCCAGCCCCGGCGCCGGGTGGGCAGGGGCAGTACCAGTTCGGCCGAGCCGTTGGCCGGCACCGCGGCCCAGGCCTGGGCACCGTCGAGGTCGGCGCGCAGGCCGCGCCGCGCACGCCCGTCGCGGCTGGCCAGGGACAGGCGCAGGGCCAGCGGCTGGCCGGCCTGCACCGGTTCGGCGGAGGCCGCCTCCACCCGCAGCCCGGACAGCTGCAGATGGGTGGCGATCAGGCTGGCCAGCCCGGAGGCGCCCAGCAGCAGCGCCAGCAGCAGGGCCGGATTGTTGTTGTAGTTGAGTGCGCCCACCAGCATCACCAGGACCAGGGCGGCGTAGAACAGGCCGAAGCCGGTGGGCAGCACGTAAACCCGGCGGCGGTCGATCAGCGCCGGCAGCGGCTCCGGCGCGCGCGGACGCTCCAGCGCGGCGGCCAGCGCCCGCATGCGCGCGCCCCAGCCCCGCAGGCGTTCCATCAGTCCACCGGCACCGCGTGCAGCACCGCCTTGGCCAGGGCCGCGCCCTGGTCGGCCTCGGCTTCCGGCACCAGGCGGTGGCCGGCGACCGGGATGAAGAGTGCCTGCACGTCCTCCGGCAGCACGTGGCCGCGCCCCAGCAGCAGGGCCCAGGCGCGCGCGGCGCGCAGCAGGGCCAGGCCGGCGCGCGGGGACAGGCCGACGCGCACGCCGGGGTGGCGGCGGCTGCGCGCCAGCAGGGCCTGGACGTAGTCGACCAGGGCCTCGCTGGCATGCACCCGGGCCGCGGCCTCGCGCAGCGCCGGGACCTCGCCTTCGCCCAGCACCGGCGCGGCCTGGGCGATCAGCTCGCGGCGGTCGGCGCCGGTGAGCAGGGCGCGCTCGGCCTCGGCGCCGGGATAGCCCAGCGAGAAGCGCAGCAGGAAACGATCCAGCTGCGAGTCGGGCAGGGGGAAGGTGCCGGACAGGTCGACCGGGTTCTGGGTGGCGATCACGAAGAACGGGTCGGGCAGGCGGTGGGTGGTGCCGTCCAGGGTGACCTGCTGCTCGGCCATCGCCTCCAGCAGCGCGCTCTGGGTGCGCGGCGGGGCGCGGTTGATCTCGTCGGCCAGCAGCACCTGGGTGAACACCGGGCCGGGATGGAACTGGAACTGGCGCGCACTGGCGTCGTATACCGATACGCCCAGCACGTCCGCCGGCAGCAGGTCGGAGGTGAACTGCACGCGCTGGAACGACAGGCCCACGGTGGCCGCCAGCGCATGCGCCAGGGTGGTCTTGCCCAGGCCCGGCAGGTCCTCGATCAGGACGTGGCCGCCGGCCAGCAGCGCCACCAGGGCCAGGCGTACCTCGTGCGCCTTGCCGAGGACCATGGCATTGACCTGTTCCTGCGCACGGGCGAGGGCGTCGGCCAGCGGGTCGGGTAGGATCAGTGACTGTCTTTCCCTGGAGTTCGCCATCGCATGCCTGCGTTACCGGATCGGCCTGGAGTGTACCGGGTATGCAGGACGGGCTAGGCGCGCGGCGCGCCTTCGTCCTGCTGTGGGCGGCGGCGTGCGTGCTGAAGCTGGTGGTGGCCGCAAGGCTGCCGCTGTTCGTGGACGAGGCCTTCTACTGGCAGGAAGGCCGCCACCTGGCCCCGGCCTATTCCGACCTGCCGGGCATGACCGCGTGGCTGGCCCGGCTCGGCACCGAGTTCGGCGGCGACCACCTGCTGGCGCTGCGCATGCCGTTCCTGCTGGTGGGCGCGTTCGTGCCGTGGTGGGTGGCGCGGATCGGCCGGCGCTGGTTCGGCGACCGCCTGGGCTGGCATGCCGGCAGCCTGGCGGTGCTGATGCCGCTGTCCGGCACGCTCGGGCTGCTGGCCCTGCCGGACGTGCCGCTGGCCCTGGCCACGGTGCTGTGCCTGCACGCCGGCACCCACCTCACCCGCCAGGTGAGCGCGCTGGCGGTGCTGGAACTGGGCATCGGCCTGGCCTTGGGCGCGCTGAGCCATTACCGCTTCGCCGGGGTGATGGTGGCCGGCGCGGCGGCCATGCTGGTCCTGCCGCAGGGCCGGCGCCTGCTGGAGGATCCGCGGGTGCTGCTGGCCCTGGCGGTGGGCCTGCTGGCGTGGGCGCCGCTGCTGATGTGGAACCTGGACCACGGCGATGCCGGCGTGCGCTTCCAGTTCGTGGACCGGCACCCGTGGGCGCTGCATGCCGGCGGCCTGGCGTTCCTGCCGGTGCAGGCGGCGATGGTCACCCCGCTGCTGCTGGCGGCGATGCTGCGCGGCGCATGGCATTGCGCGCGGCCGCTGCGCGCGCTGCGGCCGCCGTGGCGCTTCCTCGGCCTGTTCGGCGGGCTGGTGGCCGGCGGCTTCTTCCTGCTGGGGTTCTTCACCGATGCCGAGCGGGTCAGCTTCCACTGGCCGCTGCCGGCCTGGCTGGCATTGTTGCCGCTGGCGGCGCTGCTGCTGCAGGGCTGGCCGCGGCACTGGCGCCGCGCGGCCTGGGCCACGACCGCGGCCGGCGCGGTGCTGGCGTTCGCCTGGCTGCTGGCGGTGTCGATCCCGGCGGTGCGCGCGGAACTGGCCGGCAGCAAGCACTATCCGCGCAACTTCGCCGGCTGGGACGCGCTGGCGGCGGAAGTGCGCGGCGCGCTGGCCGACATGCCCGACGGCACGGTGCTGGTGGGCGACAGCTTCAAGGTCGGCGCGCAGCTGGGCTTCGCCATGGGCGATCCGGACATCCGCGTGCTGCCGCACCCGCTCAACGCCCACCACGGCCGCTCGCCGCAGCTGGCGCTGTGGGGCCTGCTGGTGGACCAGCCGCTGGACTCGGACGTGCTGCTGGTGGCCGCCGCCAGCGACGTGCCGTTCAAGAACACGCTGCAGTACTACCAGTCGCTGTGCGACTGGCTGGGGCCGCTGCCGCCGCCGCAGGTGCTGGCGGTCGACAACCTCGCCCAGCGCTTCCTGCTGTTCCGGCTGCCGCCCGGCCGCGCCGAGGGCCAGTGCACCTTGCCGGCGCTGGCCTGGATGGACGCGCCGGCGGCTGGCGCGGTCCTGGACTGCGCGTACGAGGCCAGCGGCTGGGCGTTCAAGGACGGGGTCGGCGTGGAGGCGGTGGAACTGCTGCTGGACGGGCGCGTGCTGGCGCGCGCCGACTATGGCCGACCGGCGCCGCAGGTGGCCGAGTACTGGCGCAACAGCACCGATCCCACCCATCCGGACGTGGGCTTCGTCGCCCGCGGCCGGCTGCCGGACTGGGTGCGCCCCGGGCGCCATCGCCTGGCGCTGCGCGTGCACGGTCGCGACGGCAGCGTCGAGGACGGCTGGATGCAACTCGTGCGCACGCCGCGCTGCGCGGCCGGCGGCTGAGCGGGCTTCAGGGCAGGGCGTAGCCGGCCTGGCGCAGCAGGCCGGACAGGGCGATCAGCGGCAGGCCGACGAGGCCGGTGGGGTCGGTCGATTCGATCGCCTCGAACAGGGTGATGCCCAGGCCTTCGCACTTGAAGCTGCCGGCGCAGTCGAACGGCTGCTCGGCGTCGACGTAGCGCTCGATCTCCGCGCGCCCAAGCGGGCGGAAATGGACCCGGGTCAGGTCGGTGGCGGCGAAGCTGCCACCCGGGCCCTGCACGCACACCGCGGTGTGGAAGCGCACCACGCGTCCGCCCATCGCCGCCAGCTGCGCAATCGCGGCCTCGCGACCGCCGGGCTTGCCGAGGATGCGGCCGTCCAGCTCGGCGGCCTGGTCCGAGCCGACCACCCAGTCGCCCGGGCGCGCGGCCGCCACCGCGCCGGCCTTGGCGGTCGCCAGCCGGCGCACCAGCGGCGCCACTTCCTCGCCCGGCAGCGGGGTCTCGTCGACCTCCGGGCGCGCGCATTCGAAGGGCAGGCGCAGGCGTTGCAGCAGTTCGCGGCGGTAGGGGGAGGTCGAGGCGAGGACGAGCATGGCCGGTTCGTGGGAAAATGGCGCGCCAGTCTCCCGCGTCGCGCGCCCACCGGCAAACGTTCATGGCGCGGGTTTGACAGGGGGCGGGGCGGTCCTTAACATTCAGCGGCTTATGTCCGCTGGTGTGCCCGCAGTGCAGGTCCCCGAAACGCTGGACGCCTGGAGGATGGTCGCCACGCGGCGGCAGTTCGAGGGGCGGGTGGCGCTTTCGGCGCTGCCGCGCCTGCAGGGCAGCCTCGCCGACACCGAGGGCGAATGCAGCTTCACGCTGGAGTTCGGCCAGGACGCGTTGCAGGTGCCGTTCATCGAGCTGGCGCTGGAGGCCGGCCTGCCGCTGGTATGCCAGCGCAGCCTGGAGCGCTTCGTGTTCCCGGTGAAGGCGGTGCAGCGCCTGGGGCTGATCCGCGACGAGGCCCAGGAGGCGGCGTTGCCGCCGGGGTACGAGCCGCTGCTGGTGCCGGAGGACGGCATCCTGCGGCCGCTGGACCTGGTGGAGGACGAACTGGTGCTGGCGCTGCCGGTGGTCCCGGTCTCGCCGGACAGCGAGCCGGTCGACCGGACCTGGTCGGCCAGCGAGGAAGAACAGCAGGCGGCCAGCCCGTTCGCGGCGCTGGCGGCCCTGAAAAAGAAGTAGTACGGCCGCGCCGCCGCGCAAAGGCGCCCTGGAACGGCACCGGCGGGTGGCTTCGAGGCTTTACAGAACACGCAATTCAACCGAGTTTGGAGCAATCCCATGGCTGTGCAGAAATCCCGTGTCACCCCTTCCCGCCGTGGCCAGCGTCGTTCGCATGACGCGCTGACCGCCAAGCAGCTGTCGACCGACCCGACCACCGGCGAGATCCACCTGCGCCACCACGTGACCGCCGACGGCTACTACCGCGGCAAGAAGGTCATCGCCACCAAGAACGTGGTCGAGGAAGACTGAGACCCCCATTCGGGCGGACGCGTCGCGCCCGCCCGGTTTGCGGCCAATCTCCGGCTCCCGCGGGAGCCTTCCCTGCGGGAGTACGCATGAGCGAGCGGATCTATTCGCGCATCGCCGGAACCGGCAGCTACCTGCCGGAGAAGGTGGTTACCAATGACGACCTGGCCAAGGTGGTCGACACCAGCGACGAGTGGATCCGTACGCGGACCGGCATCCGCGAGCGCCGGGTGGCGGCCGAGGGCCAGACCACCAGCGACATGGCCTACCAGGCCGCGCTGAAGGCGATCGAGGCCGCCGGCATCGCGGCCGAGGAGATCGACCTGATCGTGGTCGGCACCACCACGCCGGACGTGATCTTCCCGTCCACCGCGTGCCTGGTGCAGCAGAAGCTGGGCATCGCCGGTTGCCCGGCGTTCGACGTCAATGCCGCCTGCTCGGGCTTCGTGTTCGCCCTGAGCGTGGCCGACAAGTTCATCCGTTCCGGCGCGGCGCGCACCGCGCTGGTGATCGGTGCAGAGACCCTTACCCGCATCGTCGACTGGACCGACCGCACCACCTGCGTGCTGTTCGGCGACGGTGCCGGCGCGGTCGTGCTCAAGGCCGACAGCGAGACCGGCATCCTCTCCACCCACCTGCACGCCGACGGCAGCAAGCGCGAGCTGCTGCACTGCCCGGCGGGCGTGTCCAGCGGCTTCGACGCCGGCGCCACCAATGCCGGCGTGCGCATCCTCATGGCCGGCAACGAGGTGTTCAAGCACGCGGTCAAGGCGCTGGACGGCGTGGTCGACGAGACCCTGGAGGCCAACGGCCTGGGCCGCGGCGACCTGGACTGGCTGATCCCGCACCAGGCCAACCTGCGCATCATCGAGGCCACCGCCAAGCGACTGGAGATGCCGATGGACCGCGTGGTCGTCACCGTCGACCGCCACGGCAATACCTCCGCCGGCTCGGTGCCGCTGGCGCTGGACGAGGCGGTGCGCTCCGGCCGGGTGCAGCGCGGCCAGCTGCTGCTGCTGGAAGCGTTCGGCGGCGGTTTCACCTGGGGCTCGGCGCTGCTGCGCTACTGAGCCTGGCACCACGTCCAGCGAACCGGAAAGGCCGCCACCGTGCGGCCTTTCCGCGTTTCCGGGCAGTCCCGGGCGCGTTCGCCGCGGCCTGCACATACGCGGTCGTACAGACAAACGGCGCGTTGCGCCCGTATCATCGCCGTCCTTCTTCGAACTGCGACAGCACGTGACCCAAGCGACGCTTGCCTTTGTCTTCCCCGGCCAGGGTTCCCAGTCCGTCGGCATGCTCGCCGAACTGGCGGCGGCGCACCCGCAGGTGCGCGAGGCCTTCGCCGAGGCCTCCGAAGGCGCCGGCGTCGACCTGTGGAAGCTCTCGCAGGAGGGCCCGGAAGAGCAGCTCAACCGCACCGAGTTCACCCAGCCGGCGCTGCTGGCCGCGGGCGTGGCGGCTTGGCGCGCGTGGCAGGCCCAGGGCGGCGCACAGCCGGCGCTGCTGGCCGGCCACAGCCTCGGCGAGTACACCGCGCTGGTGGCCGCCGGCGCGCTGTCGCTGCACGACGGCGCGCGCCTGGTGCGCCTGCGTGGCCAGCTGATGCAGGAGGCCGCGCCCGCCGGCAGCGGTGCGATGGCCGCGGTGCTGGGCGCCGAGGACGCGGTGGTGGAGGAGGTCTGCACCCAGGCCTCGTCCAGCGGGATCGTGGTCCCGGCCAACTACAACTCGCCCGGCCAGATCGTGATCGGCGGCGACGCGGCCGCGGTCGACGCGGCGCTGGCGCTGCTGGCCGAGCGCGGCGTGCGCAAGGCGGTCAAGCTGGCGGTGAGCGTGCCCTCGCATACCCCGCTGATGCGCCAGGCGGCCGACCGCCTTGGCGAGGCGATGGCGCAGTTGCAGTGGCAGGCACCGGCCCTGCCGGTGGTGCAGAACGTGGACGCGCAGGTGCACGAGGGCGTGGACGCGATCCGCGACGCCCTGGTGCGCCAGCTCTACCTGCCGGTACGCTGGACCGGCTGCGTGCAGGCGCTGGCTTCGCGTGGCGCCACCCGCATCGCCGAGTGCGGCCCGGGCAAGGTCCTGGCCGGCCTGGTGAAGCGCATCGACAAGTCGCTGGACGCGCGCGCCATCGGCGCGGCGGCCGACTTCGACGCGGCGCTGGCCGACTGGCGCTGACATCCACGCGGCCGCGCCGCGGCCGTCCTAGCTGAAGATTCAAGAGGTCGACATGAGCAACCTGCCCCTGAGCGGCGAGATCGCCCTGGTTACCGGCGCCAGCCGCGGCATCGGCGCGGCCATCGCCGACGAGCTGGCCGCGCGCGGTGCCACCGTGGTCGGCACCGCCACCAGCGATGCCGGCGCGCAGGCGATCGGCGAGCGCCTGGCGGGCAAGGGCGGCCACGGCCGCCGGCTCGACGTCACCGAGCCCGGCGCCATCGAGGCGCTGGTCGACGCGATCGCCAAGGAGTTCGGCCCGGTCTCGATCCTGGTCAACAACGCCGGCATCACCCGCGACAACCTGCTCATGCGGATGAAGGACGAGGACTGGCAGGCCATCCTCGACACCAACCTCACCAGCGTCTACCGCAGCTGCAAGGCGGTGATGCGCGGGATGATGAAGGCGCGCAAGGGCCGCATCGTCAACATCGCCTCGGTGATCGGCGCCACCGGCAACGCCGGCCAGGCCAACTACGCCGCGGCCAAGGCCGGCATCATCGCCTTCAGCAAGTCGCTGGCCAAGGAGATCGGCAGCCGCGGCGTGACCGTGAACGTGGTTGCCCCGGGCTTCATCGACACCGACATGACCCGCGACCTGCCGGCGGACGCCAAGGAGGCGATGCTCGGCCAGATCGCGCTGGGCCGCCTCGGCGAACCGGCGGACATCGCCCGCGCCGTGGCCTTCCTCGCCGGCCCGGACGCCGGCTACATCACCGGCGAGACCCTGCACGTGAACGGCGGCATGTACATGGCCTGACACCGGCCCGCAGCTGCCAAACAAGACCCCAAAAGCCGCGCAAGCTTCTGAATGGCCTGCATTTTCCCGCGGGTGCCAGTGGCCCCGGCTTTTGACTACACTATCCGCCTTGTGGATCAGTGAAACCCGGGCCGCGCATCCTCGCGCCGGTTCGACCAACAACCACTCCGCCTGGAGCAGCAAACCCATGAGCACCATCGAAGAGCGCGTCAAGAAAATCGTCGTCGAACAGCTCGGCGTCAAGGAAGAGGAAGTGACCAACAGCGCATCGTTCGTCGACGACCTGGGCGCCGACTCGCTCGACACCGTCGAGCTGGTGATGGCCCTGGAAGAGGAGTTCGAGTGCGAGATCCCGGACGAAGAGGCCGAGAAGATCACCTCCGTCCAGCAGGCGATCGATTACATCAAGGCCCACGTCAAGAGCTGACGCGCGCCGTGCCCGCGGACCCGCGTGGTCCGCGGCGACCACATTCCGACGGGGCCGCTGCATGCGGCCCCGTGCATGTCCGGCGGAAACCCGCCGGCATGCGCAATCCCGCACCGAGAAGCAGCAGGAGCCGCCAATGAGTCAGCGTCGCGTCGTCGTCACCGGCATGGGCATGGTCTCGCCGCTGGGCAACGACCTGGCCAGCAGCTGGGATGGCATCGTCAACGGCCGGTCGGGCATCGGCCCGGTCACGCATTTCGATGCGAGCGCCTACGCCACCCGCATCGCCGGCGAGATCCGCGATTTCGATCCCACCGCGTTCCTGCCGCCGAAGGACGCCAAGAAGATGGAGCCGTTCATCCATTACGGACTGGCGGCTGCGTTCATGGCCCTGGACGACTCCGGCCTGGAGATCACCGAGGCCAACGCCGAGCGCGTGGGCGCGATCATCGGTTCGGGCATCGGCGGCATCCTCGGCATCGAGGAGCAGACCGCCAAGTACCTCGAGGGCGGCCCGCGCAAGATCTCGCCGTTCTACGTGCCCAGCACCATCATCAACATGCTGCCGGGCCAGCTGAGCATCATCCGCGGGCTGAAGGGGCCGAACTTCTCGGCCGTCTCCGCCTGCGCCACCTCCAACCATTCCATCGGCACGGCGATGCGCCTGATCCAGCACGGCGACGCCGACGTGATGGTGGCCGGCGGCGCCGAGCGCGGCTCCTCGCCGACCTCGATGGGCGGCTTCTGCTCGATGAAGGCCATGTCCACCCGCAACGACGAGCCCGAGCGCGCCTCGCGCCCGTGGGACGCCGAGCGCGACGGCTTCGTCCTGGGCGACGGCGCCGGCATCCTGGTGCTGGAGGAGTACGAGCACGCCAAGGCACGCGGCGCGCGCATCTACGCCGAGCTGCTGGGCTTCGGCGCCAGTGCCGACGCCAACCACATGACCGCCCCCAGCGAGGACGGCGACGGCGCCGCGCGCTGCATGCTGGCCGCGCTGCGCGACGCGAAGATCGATCCGGCGAAGGTCGACTACCTCAACGCGCACGGCACCTCGACCCCGCTGGGCGACCTGGCCGAGACCCTGGCGATCAAGCGCGCCTTTGGCGACCACGCCTACAAGATGATGGTCAGCTCGACCAAGTCGATGACCGGCCACCTGCTGGGCGCCGCCGGCGGCGTGGAGGCGATCTTCTCGGTGCTGGCCATCCACCACGGCATCGTGCCGCCGACCATCAACCTGGAGAACCCGGGCGAGGGCTGCGACCTGGACTACGTGCCCAACGTGGCGCGCCAGGCCAGGGTCGACGTGGCCGTGTCCAACGGCTTCGGTTTCGGCGGCACCAACGGCACCCTGGTCTTCGGCCGCATCTGATGGCTACGGCGCCGGCCGCGGCCGGCGCCCGCCACTGCAACGGCATCCGCCGCCGGGGCCGCCCATCCCATGCTCCAGCCCTTCGCGCTTCCGGCGTCGGTCGACCTGCTGGCCCTGCACCGGCAGGCGCCGTCGCGCTATCCGCTGCTGCTCGAGTCCGTCGCCTCCGGCACCGCCCAGGGGCGCTGGGACCTGCTGCTGGTGGCCGACGGCCGTGGCCTGCGCCTGGATGCCGACGGCACCACCCGCGATCTCGACGGTGCGGAGCACGCCGGTACCTTCCTGCAGGCGCTCGATGCCTGGTGGCGGCGCGAGCATGCCGGCATCGCCGATCCGCGCTGGCCGTTCGCAGGCGGCTGGGCCCTGCTGCTGGACTACGAACTGGCCGCCCAGGTCGAACCGGTGTTGCAGCTGCCGCAGCGCCAGGACGGGCGCCCGCCGGCGCTGGCCCTGCGCTGTCCGGCCGCGGTGCTGCGCGACCGCGCCAGCGGGCAGTGCGTGGCCATCGCCGAGCCGGGGCAGGGGCACCTGCTCGGGGTGCTGCGCGCCGACCTGGAGGCCAGCGCCGCGCTGCCGCCGCTGCCGGCGTGGCAGCCGCCGGCGGAAATCGGCGAGGACGAACCGCAGCGCTTCCTCGACGGCGTGGCGCGCGTGCTCGACTACCTGCGCGCCGGCGACGTGTTCCAGGTCAACCTCTCGCGCGGCTGGCAGGCGCGCTTCGACGCGCCGCTGGATCCGGCCGCGCTGTACGCACGCCTGCGCCAGGCCAACCCGGCGCCGTTCGCCGGCCTGTTCGCCGGAGAGGGCTGGGCGGTGGCCAGCTCCTCGCCGGAGCGGCTGGTGGCGGTGCACGGGCGCACGGTGCAGACCCGGCCGATCGCCGGCACCCGCCCGCGCTTTCCTGGCGACGACGATGCCGCGCGCATCCGCGAGCTGGTCGGCCATCCCAAGGAGCGCGCCGAGCACGTGATGCTGATCGACCTGGAGCGCAACGACCTCGGTCGCGTGTGCACGCCCGGGAGCGTCGAGGTCGACGAACTGATGACGGTGGAGAGCTACGCCCACGTCCACCACATCGTCAGCAACGTGCGCGGCCAGCTGCGCCCCGGCGCCACCCCGGGCGAGGTGATCGCCGCGGTGTTCCCCGGCGGCACCATCACCGGCTGCCCCAAGGTGCGCTGCATGCAGATCATCGCCGAGCTGGAGCAGGTACCGCGCGGTGCCTATACCGGCGCCTTCGGCTGGCTGGGCCGCAACGGCGACATGGACCTCAACATCCTGATCCGCAGCGCGGAAGTGCGGGGCGACACCGCCAGCTTCCGCACCGGCGCGGGCATCGTGGTCGACTCGGTTCCCGGCCGCGAGCTGGACGAGACCCGGGCCAAGGCGCGCGGCCTGCTGCGCGCGCTGGTGCCGGAGGCGTGAACCGCGCGCGGGGGCGGCGGGCGGCACGTGCGGCGCGGTATCCTGAGCGACCTTCCTGGGAACGAGGTGGTCGTGGCCGGCGGATGTAGGCGTGCAATCGGGATTTCGCTGGGCGTGCTGTTGGCCGTGCTGCTGCTGGCCGGCGGCGTGGCGGCCTGGGGCTGGAACCACTACCAGCGCTTCGCCGACGCTCCGGCCTGGACCGGCGAACCGGCCAGCGTGCGCATCGAGCGCGGCGACGGCCTGCGCACGGTGCTGGCGCGCCTGCGCCAGGCCGGCGTGGTGGCCGGGCACGACCTGGAGTGGCGCCTGCTGGCCCGGGAACTGGACGCCGCCGGCCGGCTGAAGGTCGGCGAGTACGCGCTGGAGCCGGGCATCACCCCGCGCGAGCTGCTGCGGCGGATGCGCGATGGCCGCGTCATCCACTACCGCGTCACCATCGTCGAGGGCTGGAACTTCCGCCAGCTGCGCGCCGCGCTGGCCGCGGCCGAGCCGCTGCTGCACGAGGCCACCGACCTGGACGACGCCGCGCTGATGGCGGCGCTGGGCCATCCCGGCCAGCACCCGGAAGGGCGTTTCCTGCCGGAGACCTACCTGTACCAGCGCGGCGACAGCGACCTGGACATCCTGCGCCGTGCCTACGCGGCGATGGAGCAGGCCCTGGCCGAGGCCTGGGCGAACCGCGCGCCGGACACGCCGCTGCGTTCGCCGGAGGAGGCCCTGATCCTGGCCTCGATCGTGGAGAAGGAAACCGGCCAGGCGCACGAGCGCCCGCAGATCGCCGGCGTGTTCTCGCGCCGGCTGCAGAAGGGCATGCTGCTGCAGACCGACCCGACCGTGATCTACGGCATGGGCAGCGCCTACGACGGCAACATCCGCAAGCGCGACCTGGCCACCGACACCCCGTACAACACCTATACCCGCCCGGGCCTGCCGCCGACCCCGATCGCCATGCCCGGCCGCGCCGCGCTCCACGCGGCGGTGAACCCGGCGCCCGGCGACGCGCTGTACTTCGTCTCGCGCAACGACGGCTCGCACGTGTTCTCGGCCACCTACGCCGAGCACAACCGCGCGGTGGATTGCTACCAGCGCCGGCGCAACTGCCCGCCGCGCGCCGAAGCGGAGCCGCAGCAGTGAGCCAGGCATTGCCCATGCATCCGCGCCTGGTCAGCCTCGAGGGCGGCGAGGGCGCCGGCAAGAGCACCGCGCTGGCGGCGGTGCGCGACCTGCTGCTGTCGCGCGGCCACGAGGTGGTGCTGACCCGCGAGCCGGGCGGCACGCCGCTGGCCGAGCGCATCCGCGAGCTGCTGCTGGCGCGCTCGGCGCCCGGCCAGGACGTGGCCGAGCCGCTGCACCCGCAGACCGAGCTGCTGCTGATGTTCGCCGCCCGTGCCCAGCACGTGGCCGAGGTGGTGCGTCCGGCACTGGAGCGCGGTGCGTTCGTGGTCAGCGACCGCTTCACCGATTCCAGCTACGCCTACCAGGGCGCCGGCCGCGGCCTGGACCCGGCCTGGATCGGCGACCTGGAACGGCGCACCGTCGGCCTGCGCCCCGGCCTGACCCTGCTGCTGGACCTGGACGTGCGCGAGGGCCGCGCCCGCACCAGCGGCCGCGACCTGTGGCCGGACCGGATCGAGAGCGAGCAGGACGAATTCTTCGAGCGCGTGCGCCGCGGCTTCCGCCAGCGCGCAGGGGCCGAGCCGGAGCGCTTCGCCCTGATCGACGCGGCGCAGCCGCCGCAGGCGGTGGGCCGCGACGTCGCCGCGGCGGTGGCGGCGTGGCTGGACCGGCGGGAGGGCGCATGAGCCCGGACGGTTTCGCGCCCTGGCAGCAGCGCCTGTACGAGCAGGCGGCCGCGGCGGTGGATGCCGGGCGCCTGGGCCACGCACTGCTGCTGTGTGGCCCGGCCGGGCTGGGCAAGCGCGCGGTGATCGAGGCGCTGGCGCAGTACGTGCTGTGCGAGGCGCGCGCCGGCGGCCGGGCCTGCGGCCGCTGCCGCAGCTGCGAGCTGTTCGCCACCCGTACCCAGCGCGATCCGGTGGAAACCCGCCCGGACGGTTCCCTGGCCCAGCCCGACGGCCACAGCGCGCACCCGGACCTGATCTTCGTCGGCTACGAGTGGCGGCTGAAGCCGTCGCCGCCGCGCATGCGCACCGAGATCGTGATGGAGCAGATGCGCCAGCTGTCCGAGCGGCTGGAGGTCTCGGCCACGTTCAGTTCGCGGGTGGCGGTGGTCGAGCCGGCCGACGCGGTCAACTACAGCGCCTGGAACGCGATCCTCAAGACCCTCGAGGAGCCGCTGCCGGGGCGCTACCTATGGCTGGTCACGGCCAGTCCGGCGCGCCTGCCGGCCACCATCCGCAGCCGCTGCCAGCGCCTGGAGATGCGCCTGCCGCCGCGTGCCGAGGCGCTGGCCTGGCTGCAGGCGCGCGGCCACGCCCAGGCGGCCGCGGGCGAGGCGCTGGACGCCGCGCGCGGCCACCCGGGGCTGGCGGCCAGCTGGCTGGAAGGCGATGGCCTGGCCCTGCGCAAGGCAGTCGCGGCCGACCTGGCCGCGATCGGCGGCGGCCGCGCCGATCCGCTGGAGGTGGCGCAGCGCTGGGGCGCGGACGAGCGTGGCGAGGAACGCCTGCGCCACGCCGCCGAACACGCGGTGGGCGAGGCCGCTTCCGGCTTGACCGATCCAGCCCGATTGCACAAGCTGGCGGAGTGGTTCGACCGCGCCAACCGTGCCCGCGAACTGCTGCGCAGCACGGTGCGGGCGGACCTGGTGATGGCGGACCTGCTGCTCGGCTGGCGCGACCTGGCACGCAGCACGAAGACCTAGCCGGCGCGAGTAAAGGGGAATGATCCAATGAGTGCTGCAAGCGGACGCCAGGGCATCCTGTCGCTGGCGGTCAAGGACAAGGCCGGCCTGTACGGGGCGTACATGCCCTACGTGCGCAACGGCGGCATCTTCGTGCCCACGCCCAAGCGCTACTTCCTCGGCGACGAGGTGTTCCTGCTGCTGACCCTGCCCGATTCCAGCGAGCGCCTGCCGATCGCCGGCAAGGTGGTCTGGGTCACGCCGGCCGGCGCCCAGGGCAACCGCGTCGCCGGCATCGGCGTGCAGTTCCCGGAAGGCACCGACGGGGAGGCGGTCAAGAACCGGATCGAGACCCTGCTCGCCGGCACCCTCAACGGCGACAAGCCCACCCACACCATGTGACCTGCCCGGCGGGGGCGTCCCCCGCTGCATGCGGACGCGGGCAGGCCGGACAACCCCAGGGGGTACATATGCCCGAAACCCGACTCCACGTGCGCAAGTCCCTCCTGGCCGCGCTGCTGGGCGCGGCCTCGCTGGCCGCGGTCGCGGCCGAGCCGCCGGTGCCGTTGCGCATGCGCCTGCAGGGCCCCGCGCTGCAGATGGACGTATCGCCGCGGCTGGGCGGGCGCATCCTGCACCTGTCGCTGCCCGGCGCGCCCAACCTGCTGCTGGAGGGCCCGGCGGTGCAGTCCGAGCCGGACCCGCAGGTGCGCGCCGACGGCGACAACATCCCCTACCTGGGCCACGAGGTCTGGGTCGGGCCGCAGTCGGAGTGGTGGACGCACCAGGTCCTCAACCCGGCGCGGCGCAAGGCCGGCGCGATCTGGCCGCCGGATCCGTGGCTGGCGCATGCCCCGGCGAAGGTGCTGGAGCAGGGCGATGCCCGCCTGGTGGTGGAGGGCGCGGCCAGCCCGGTCAGCGGCGTGCAGCTGACCCAGTCGTTCAACCTCGCCCACGACCGCGCCGAGCTGGTGGTGGACATGCGCAACATCCGCAAGGAACCGGTGGCGCGCGACATCTGGTTCAACTCGCGGGTGCCGCCGCAGACGCGGGTGTACGTGCCGGTGGCCGCCGATGGCAGCGGCGTGCGCGTGCGCTCGGATACCGACGGCGGCTACGACGCCCTGGTGAGCCGCAGCGACGACGGCCTGTTCTCGCTGGAGCTGCTGCCGCCGGGCGAGGGCCTGCTGGGCCGCCGCGGCAAGGTGTTCATCCAGCCGCAGGCCGGCTGGATCGCCGGCTTCAACGCCGGGCAGGCCTTCGTGATCCATTTCGAGAAACAGCCGCTGGAACGGATCCACCCCGAGCAGGGCCAGGTCGAGTTGTACCTGGACTGGCGCCCGGACCCGGCCTATCCGAGCCTGATGGAGCTGGAGGTGCATGCGCCCTACGTGGCCCTGGAGCCGGGGCAATCCACCAGCGCGCGGCAGTGGTGGATCGTGCGCCGTTACGACGGGCCGGACCGCCGCGACGCCCAGGTCGCGTTCCTGCGGCGGATGCTGGACGAAGCCGGGATCGAATAGGCCGCCCGGAGCGGTGCCGGGCATGGAAACGGGGACGGGGCGGCCATGGGCCGCCCCGTCCTGTCTTCCAGGGGCCGGCCACGCCGGTGCGCGGGCGCCGGCGCGGCAGGGCCGCCGCTTATGCCGGCGGCTGGCGCAGCAGCGGGCTGTCCCAGCCCGGGCGCGGGGCGAAGCGCTCGCCGTGGCATGCCTGCAGGGCCTTGAGCTTCTCCAGCAGGACGTCGGCGCCGGTGGCGCGGATGTGCTGGATCGGGCCGCCGCGGAACGGCGCGAAGCCGGTGCCGAAGATCACGCCGGCATCCAGCAGGTCGGCATCGTCGACCACGCCGTCGTGCAGGCAGGCCACCGCCTCGTTGAGCAGCGGCAGGACCAGGCGGTCCTCCAGGTCGTCCGGGGCCTTGTAGCCCTGCGGCACTTCCGGCTTGACCGGCTTGCTGCCCTTCTCGGTCTTCTCCCACTTGTACAGACCCTGGCCGTCCTTCTTGCCGCGCTTGCCCGGCTCGACCGTGGACAGCGCCTCCGGCAGCGACAGGCCGAGGAACGGCGACAGCTCGGCGCCCACGCCCTGGGCCACGTCCAGGCCGACGGTGTCGATCAGCTCGATCGGGCCCATCGGCATGCCGAACTTCACCGCGGCCTTGTCGATCACCGCGCCGGGGATGCCCTCGGCATAGGCGTGCGCGGCCTCGAGCATGTACGGGAACAGCACGCGGTTGACCAGGAAGCCCGGGGTGCCGGCCACCGGCACCGGGAACTTGTCCAGCGCCTTGCAGAACGCCGCCAGGCGCTGCTCGGTGGCCGGATCCAGCGCGGCATGGCGGACGATCTCGACCAGCGGCATCTGCGCCACCGGGTTGAAGTAGTGCAGGCCGGCGAACTGCGCCGGGCGCGCGATGTGGCCGCGCAGCTCGTCCAGCGGGATCGAGGAGGTGTTGGTCACCAGCAGCGCGTCCGGCTTCATCCGCGGCTCCAGCGACTGGTACAGCTCGCGCTTGGCGTCGGGGTTCTCGATGATCGCCTCGATCACCAGGTCGGCCTTCGCCACGCCGTCGCCGGCCAGGTCGCCCTGCAGGCGCGCGGCGACCTCGGCGCGCCTGGCCGCGTCCTTGACCCGCTTGCCGAACAGCTCCTGCGCGCGGGACAGGGCACCGTCGATGAAGCGCTGCTCGCGGTCCTGCAGGGTGACGCTGAAGCCCTTGTAGGCCGCCCAGGCGGCGATGTCGCCACCCATCACGCCGGCGCCGACCACGTGCACGTGGGCGATGCCATGCTCCTTGCCGCCCAGGCCCTTGAGCCGCTCGCTGAGGAAGAAGATCCGGATCAGGTTGCGCGCGGTCGGGCTGGCGGCCAGCTTGACCACGGCCTTGCGTTCGGCGTCCAGGCGGGCCTGGATGCCGGCGCCGCCGCTGCGCTCCCAGGTGCTGATCAGGGCGTAAGGGGCCGGGTAGTGCTCCTTGCGCGCCTTGCGCGCGACCTGCTTGGCCATCTGCGGGGCCAGGATCTTGCGCGCCAGCCAGGTATTGGTGGCCCAGCCCTTGAAGCGCTGGCCGAACGGACGCTCCAGGCCCTTGAGCGCCAGCGCGGCGGCCACGTCCTCCAGCACCGCCGGCTCGGCCAGCTTGTCGACCAGGCCGATGTTGCGCGCGGCCTTGGCGGCCAGGCGGCGGCCGGTGAGCATCATGTCCATCGCCGCCGGGGCGCCGACCAGGCGCGGCAGGCGGGCGCTGCCGCCCCAGCCCGGGAAGATGCCCAGCTGGGTTTCCGGCAGGCCGATGCGGGTGGACGGATCATTGCTGGCCACGCGGTAGTCGCAGGCCAGCGCCAGTTCGGTGCCGCCGCCCATGCAGAAGCCGTGGATCGCGGCCACGGTCGGGCAGGGCAGTTCGGCGATCTTCTGGAACACGGCCTGGCCGCGGCGGATCGCGTCGTTGACCGTGCCCTTGCGGTCGAATTCCTGGAACTCCTTCAGGTCGGCGCCGGCGATGAAGCCGTTGGCCTTGCCCGAACGGAACACCACGCCCCTGGGCGGGTCGATCGCCAGGCGCTCGACGATGTCGCCCAGTTCGATCAGGACGTCCTGCGAGAGCGCGTTGACCGCCGCGTCGGCCCGGTCCAGCGCCAGTACCACGACTCCGTCGTCGCGCCTGGCGGCTTGCCAGTGGCTGAATCGGAGTCCGTCGAGGCCTGGGAGCATGGGTGCACCATCCGGTTGTGTATGGAAGGGGCGGCTATCATCCCGAGGTTGTTTCCGCCGCGTCAAATCCCATAACAGGAGAAGGCGCGCGCGGCCGGCGGGCGGCCTGCGCGACGGTAAGCGGCGGGCGGTTAAGTTCCTGCATGGGCGGACGGCAGCACGTCACAATGTGGAGATCCGGAAGCGGTCCGCGCCAGGCCGCTGAACTTTTCCCGGCAACGGCGGTCACAGGGCACGGCTCGGCCGCGCCGACAGGAGTACGGCCCGGCATGGCCGAAGGAACGCAAAAGGATTCACCCCAGGACCTGGACCTCGAACTGGTCCGTCGCGTGCAGCGTGGCGAGACGGCCGCGTTCGACCTGCTGGTGCGCAAGTACCAGCACCGGATCGTCGCCCTGATCGGCCGCTACGTGCCGGACTGGAGCGAGTGCCAGGACGTCGCCCAGGACACCTTCGTCCGCGCCTTCCGCGCGATCGGGAACTTCCGCGGCGACGCCCAGTTCTATACGTGGCTGCACCGGATCGCAGTGAACACCGCCAAGAACCACCTGGTCGCCCACAACCGGCGCCCGCCGACGGACGACATCGACGCCAGCGACGCCGAGCAGTACGACGTCGGCACCCGCCTGCGCGACACCGACACCCCCGAGCGCGAGGCCATGCGCGAGGAGCTGGAGCGCACGGTGATGAAGGCGGTGGACGCGCTGCCGGAGGAACTGCGGACCGCCATCACCCTGCGCGAGGTGGACGGCCTGAGCTACGAGGAGATCGCGCAGAAGATGGGTTGCCCGATCGGCACGGTCCGCTCGCGCATCTTCCGTGCCCGGGAAGCGATCGATGCCGAACTTCGGCCGCTGCTCGAGGTCCAAAGCGCTACCCGCGAACGAAACAGAACATGAGCCAGGACATCCGCCCCCGCAACGACGCCCCCGGCGTCGACCGGCTTGAACTCCACTATCGCCAGCAGCTTTCAGCGCTGGTCGACGGCGCGCTGGCCCCGGACGAGGCCCGCTTCCTGCTGCGCCGGCTGGAGCACGACCGCGAACTGGCCGACAGCTACGAACGCTGGCAGCTGTACGGGCAGGTGATGCGCGGCCGGCTCGGGCGCATGGCTGCCCCCGGCTTCGCCGAGGCGGTGGCCCTGGCCGTGCGCGAGGACGCGGCGGCGGTGGCCGCCACCGGCACCCGCGGCGGCGCGCGCCACGGCTGGATGCGCTGGGGCGGCGGCGCCGCGACGCTGGCGGCCTCGGTCGCGGTGGTGGCCCTGTTCATGGGCCAGGCCCGCGATCCGGGCGCGCTGCCGGCGGCGTCCGCGCCGACCGTGGCCAGCACGCCGGAACTGCCGGCAGCGCCGGTAGTCGCCGAGGCGGCCCCGGCCGCCCGGGATGCCACTCCGGAGGATGCGCCGGCGACCCACCTGGCCGCCGCCGAGCCGGCGGCCGTGGCCGCGGTCGCCGCCGCGGCCGCCTCGCGCCGTCCGGCGCGGGTGCAGCCGGTGGTGCGCGAGCCGCTGCCGCTGGCCGAGCCGGCGCGCGAGGTCCTGGCCCCGGCGGACGCCATGACCGTGGTGGCCGCGGAACTGCCGGCCGCGCCGTTCGCCGGCCAGGCTGCGAACGAGGATCCCTTTGCCTCCGCGGTGGCGCCGCATGCGCGGCCGTGGCCGCGGGCGGTGCTGCCGCAGCCGGCGACCGGCGCCTTCACCGCCAGCTTCGGCAACGCGGGGGCACAATCGGCCGGTCGCGCCTTCTATCCGTTCGAGCCGGCCCTGCCGGCGCCCGCGGGCGGGGACGCCAGGCCGGATCTGGCCGAGCCGCCGGCCGCAAGCGAAGACGCGCCGCGCTGAGCGGCTTCCCGGGCCTTCCTGCCGTGACCGCGGGCTGCCCCTTGCCGGGGCGGCGCCGGCGGGACGTGCCGGCCCATTCCCCATGCAAGCGATGAGGTCCATTACATGACTGCACGTGTGCGCAAACCCCTGCTGGCCGCGCTGGCGCTGAGCATCCCGCTGGTCGCGTGCGCCCGGGAGCCGTCGCCGGCCCCGGCCGCGCCGGCCGCCGTCGCTGCCACCGCCGCCCCGGCCGCACCCGCCGCGCCGCTGGTGACGGGCCTGCCGGATTTCACCCGGCTGGTGGAGCAGGTGACCCCGGGCGTGGTCAACATCGAGGCGCGGATCGGCGCGCGCACCGCCGCCCGCGGCATGCCGGACGACGAGGAGATCCCGGAGATCTTCCGCCGCTTCTTCGGCCCCGGCTTCGGCATGCCTTCTCCGAACGCCGCCCCGGGCCGCTCGGTCGGCTCCGGCTTCCTGATCGGCGACGGCTACATCCTCACCAACCACCACGTGGTCGACGGCGCCGAGTCGATCACCGTGCGCCTGTCCGACCGCCGCGAGTTCCAGGCCAAGCTGGTCGGCAGCGACGAGGGCTACGACGTGGCCCTGCTCAAGCTGGAGGGCAAGGAGGCCGCGGGCCTGCCGGCCCTGCGCCTGGGCAATTCCTCCTCGCTGCGCCCGGGCCAGTGGGTGGTGGCGATCGGCTCGCCGCTGGGCCTGGAGCAGTCGGTCACCGCCGGCATCGTCAGCGCGCTGGGCCGCAGCGGCGGCCGCGGCCAGCAGTACGTGCCGTTCATCCAGACCGACGTGGCGATCAACCGCGGCAACTCCGGCGGCCCGCTGCTCAACACCTCCGGCGAGGTGGTGGGCATCAACTCGCAGATCCTCAGCAATTCCGGCGGCTACATGGGCGTGAGCTTCGCCATCCCGATCGACCTGGCGATGAACGCGGCCGAGCAGATCAAGAAGACCGGCAAGGTCAGCCGCGGCATGCTGGGCGTGGTGGTGCAGGAGATCGATTCGGCCCGGGCCAAGGCGCTGGGCCTGTCCAGCAGCGCCGGCGCGCTGGTCAACAGCGTCGAGCCGGGCAGCGCCGCGGAGAAGGGCGGAGTGGAGATCGGCGACGTGATCACCGCGGTCAACGGCCAGCCGGTCAACAGCAGCGCCGACCTGCCGCCGATCATCGGCATGCTCCCGCCGGGCTCGAAGGCGCGGCTGGAGATCGTGCGCGACGGCCGCAAGCGCGAGCTGAACGTGACCCTGGGCGAGCTGACCAGCGACGCCCAGCGGCCGGGCCTGCGCGACGGTTCCGGCAGCAGCTCCGGCGCGGCGGTGTCGCCGGCGGCCCGGATCGGCCTGCGCGTGGCCGACCTGGACGCCGCCACCCGCCGCCAGCTGGGCCTGGGCAACAACGAGGGCGTGCGCATCACCGGCGTGCTGAGCCCGGAGGCGCGCGAGGCCGGATTGTCGCCCGGCATGGTGATCCTGCGGGTGGGCCGCACCCCGGTGGGCAGCGTGGCCGCGCTGGAGCGCGAGCTGAAGTCGGCCTCGGCCGGCGACGCGGTGATGCTGCTGGTGCGCACCCCGGCCGGCGCCACCAGCTTCGTCGCCCTCACCGTGCAGGAAGACTGATCCGGCGCGGCGCCCGGCCCGTGCGGCCGGGCGCCGGCGCATGCCCGCGGGCGCGGGGCGGCGGGGACATCCGTGGATGCCCCCGCGGCGTGCGATAATCCGCCGCTACCCGACGACGGCCGAGACCGCCGCCCCTCATGTCTGCAGATTCCATGCGGTTCATCCGCAACTTCTCCATCATTGCCCACGTCGACCACGGCAAGTCGACCCTCGCCGACCGCATCATCCAGCTGTGCGGCGGCCTGGAAGCGCGCGAGATGGAAGCCCAGGTGCTCGATTCCAACCCGATCGAGCGCGAGCGCGGCATCACCATCAAGGCGCAGTCCGTGTCCCTGCCGTACAAGGCCAAGGACGGGAACACCTACTACCTGAACTTCATCGATACCCCGGGCCACGTCGACTTCTCCTACGAAGTCAGCCGCTCGCTGGCCGCCTGCGAAGGCGCGCGGCTGGTGGTCGACGCCGCCCAGGGCGTGGAGGCGCAGTCGGTGGCCAACTGCTACACCGCGGTGGAGCAGGGCGTGGAGGTGGTGCCGGTCCTCAACAAGATCGACCTGCCGACCGCCGACATCGAGCGCGCCAAGGCCGAGATCGAGGCGGTGATCGGCATCGATGCCTCCGAGGCGGTCGCGGTCAGCGCCAAGACCGGCCTGAACGTGGACCAGGTGCTGGAGGCCATCGTCCACCGCATCCCGCCGCCGAAGCCGCGCGACACCGACAAGCTGCAGGCGCTGATCATCGACTCCTGGTTCGACAACTACCTGGGCGTGGTCTCGCTGGTGCGGGTGATGCAGGGCGAGATCCGGCCCAGGAGCAAGATCCTGATGATGTCCACCGGCCGTACCCACGAGGTGGACAAGGTCGGCGTGTTCACCCCCAAGCGCAAGGAACTGCCGGTGCTCAAGGCCGGCGAGGTGGGCTGGATCACCGCCTCGATCAAGGACGTGCACGGCGCCCCGGTGGGCGACACCCTGACCCTGGCGGCCGACCCGGCCCCGGCGCCGCTGCCGGGCTTCCAGGAGATGCAGCCGCGCGTGTTCGCCGGCCTGTTCCCGGTCAACGCCGAGGACTACCCGGACCTGCGCGAGGCGCTGGAGAAGCTGCGCCTGAACGACGCCGCGCTGCGCTTCGAGCCGGAGAGCTCGGAGGCGATGGGCTTCGGCTTCCGCTGCGGCTTCCTCGGCATGCTGCACATGGAGATCGTGCAGGAGCGCCTGGAGCGCGAGTACGACCTGGACCTGATCACCACCGCGCCGACCGTGGTGTACGAGGTGCTGAAGACCGACGGCACGGTGGTGCCGCTGGACAACCCGGCCAAGCTGCCACAGGCCAACCTGATCCAGGAGGTCCGCGAGCCGATCATCCGCGCCAACATCCTCACCCCCGAGGAGTACATCGGCAACGTCATCAAGCTGTGCGAGGAAAAGCGCGGCGTGCAGATCGGCATCACCTACATGGCCAGCCAGGTGCAGATCAGCTACGAACTGCCGATGGCCGAGGTGGTGCTGGACTTCTTCGACAAGCTCAAGTCGGTCAGCCGCGGCTACGCCTCGCTGGACTACCACTTCCTGCGCTTCGACGCCGGTCCGTTCGTGCGCGTGGACACCCTGATCAACGGCGACCGGGTGGATGCGCTGTCGATCATCGTCCACCGCACCCACGCCGACCGCCGTGGCCGCGAGCTGTGCGAGAAGATGAAGGACCTGATCCCGCGCCAGCAGTTCGACGTGGCGATCCAGGCCGCGATCGGCTCGCAGATCATCGCCCGCACCACGGTCAAGGCGCTGCGCAAGAACGTGCTGGCCAAGTGCTACGGCGGCGACATCACCCGCAAGAAGAAGCTGCTGGAGAAGCAGAAGGAAGGCAAGAAGCGCATGAAGCAGGTCGGCCGCGTGGAGATCCCGCAGGAGGCCTTCCTGGCCGTGCTGCAGGTGGACAGCAAGTGATGCCCCGAGCGCCGCTCCCGCGCGCCGCGGTCCCGGTTTCCCTCGCCAAGGAACGAGCATGAAATGGTTTGAGATCGGCCTGGTGGTCCTGACCTTCGCCACCGGCCTGGTGTGGCTGCTGGACCGCCTGTTCTTCGCCCGGCGCCGCGCCGCCCGCGCCGGCCTGCTGGACGAGGAGCCGGCGGTGGTGGACTACTCGCGCGCGTTCTTCCCGGTGCTGGCCGCGGTGCTGGTCCTGCGCAGCTTCGTCGCCGAGCCGTACAAGATCCCGTCCAGCTCGATGATGCCGAACCTGCTGATCGGCGATTTCATCCTGGTCAACAAGTTCTCCTACGGCCTGCGCCTGCCGGTGACCAACCGCAAGTTCGTGCCGCTGGGCGAGCCGGAACGCGGCGACGTGGTGGTGTTCAAGCCGCCGCACGACCCGGACCAGAACTGGATCAAGCGCGTGGTCGGCCTGCCGGGCGACCGCATCGCCTTCCACGGCGACACCCTGTACATCAACGGCGAGGCGGTGCGCTACACCCCGATCGGCCAGTACGTGGGCAAGGGCCGCGGCGCGGAGATGGACGGCGCGACCCTGCTGACCGAGCACCTGCCCGGGCGCGACCACCGCGTGCTGGAGTGGATCGACCGCGCCGCGCCCGCTGGCCAGGGCGAGTGGACCGTGCCGGAAGGCCACTATTTCGTGATGGGCGACAATCGTGATAATAGCGAGGACAGCCGGTTCTGGACCCAGACGTCGTTCCTGCCGGAGGAGAACCTCCGCGGCAAGGCGTTCCTGATCTGGCTGAACTGCGAGGGCTGGTTCTGCACGGGGAGTTTCGATCCGGGACGGATCGGGACGAGGATCAAGTAAGGCGCAAGGCGCCGGTTGGGGGAATGGCAATGAAGCGCAAGCAAGGCGGTCTGAGCCTGGTCGGGTTCCTGATGGTGCTGGCGGTGCTGGGGTTCGCCGCCTACGTCGGCATGAAGCTGTTCCCGATGTACCAGGAGTACTATGCGGTGCGGTCGGCGATGAAGGGCCTGTCCAACGAGCCGGGCGTGGCCGACATGAGCCCGCAGCGGATCCAGGAGCTGTTCTTCCGCCGCCTGTACATCAACTATTCCGAGAACGTGAAGCCGCAGAACGTGAAGTTCGAGCGCGCCAACGGCGGCTGGGTGATGCGCGTCACCTACGAGGTGCGCCGGCCCCTGATCTACAACCTGGACGTGGTGGGCAACTTCGATACCCGCCAGGCCCTTACGCGGCGCGGTAGTGGCGAGGAATGACCGCAAGCTGGTGCGCGACCGGATCGGCCATGCGTTCGCCGATCCGTCGCTGCTGCAGCAGGCGCTGACCCACCGCAGCGCCGGTTCGCCGCACAACGAGCGGCTGGAATTCCTCGGCGACGCGGTGGTCAACCTGATTGCCGCCGAGGCCCTGTACCAGCGCTGGCCCAAGGCCGACGAGGGCGTGCTGACCCGGGCCCGCGCCGAGCTGGTGCGCGAGGCCTCGCTGGCGGTGATCGCCCGCCAGCTGGAGCTGGGCGAGCGCCTGACCCTGGGGCCGGGCGAGCTGAAGTCCGGCGGCTTCCGCCGCGATTCGATCCTGGCCGACGCGGTCGAGGCCGTGGTCGCCGCGATCTACCTGGACGCCGGCTACGAGGCCTGCCGCGCGGTCGTGCTGCCCTGGTTCGAACAGGCGCTGGCGGCGCTGCCGGTCGGCAAGCCGGAAAAGGACGCCAAGACCCGCCTGCAGGAATGGCTGCAGGCGCGGCAGAAGCCGCTGCCGGCCTACGAGCTGGTCTCCGAAAGCGGCGAGGAACACGCCAAGGTGTTCCTCGCCCGGTGTACCCTGAGCGAGCCTCCGGCCAGCGCCGAAGGGCAGGGCACCTCGCGGCGCCTGGCCGAACAGGCCGCGGCCGCGGCGGTGCTGGAACGGCTGGAGCCCCCGCTCCGGCAGCCATAGACGGTCCGACAAGTGAATCCCGGAAACAACGAAGCCCCCCACCGCTGCGGCAGCGTCGCCGTCGTCGGCCGCCCGAACGTCGGCAAGTCCACCCTGGTCAACGCCCTGGTCGGGGCCAAGGTCAGCATCGTCTCCAACCGCCCGCAGACCACGCGCCACCGCCTGCTGGGCATCGCCACGGTGCCGGGCGGGCAGATGCTGCTGGTCGACACCCCCGGGCTGCACCGCGAGCAGGGCCGGTTCAAGGCCTCGGCGATGAGCCGGGTGATGAACCGCACCGCGCGCGGCGCGGTGGAGGACGTGGACGCGGCGGTGCTGGTGGTCGAGGCCGGGCGCTGGGACGAGGAGGACACGCTGGCGTTCAACGTGCTCCACGACGCCGGCGTGCCGGTGGTGCTGGTGGTCAACAAGGTCGACCGGCTCAAGGACAAGACCACCCTGCTGCCGTTCCTGGCCGAGGTGGCGAAGGACCGGGATTTCGCGGCCGTGCATCCGATCTCCGCGCTCAAGCGCAAGGGCCTGGACGACCTGGTCGCCGACATCCTGGCGCAGCTGCCGGAGGCACCGCCGGTTTACGACGAGGACGAGATCACCGACCGCAGCCAGCGCTTCCTGGCCGGCGAACTGGTGCGCGAGCAGCTGATGCGCCAGCTCGGCGACGAGCTGCCGTACGCCACCACCGTGGAGATCGAGCGCTTCGCCGAGGATGGCGCGCTGCTGCGCATCGGCGCGGTGATCTGGGTCGAGCGCGAGGGCCAGAAGCCGATCGTGATTGGCAAGGGCGGCGCGCGCCTGCGCGAGATCGGCAGCAAGGCGCGGCAGCAGATGGAGCGGCTGTTCGGGCGCAAGGTGTTCCTGGAGACCTGGGTGCGCGTGCGCGAGGGCTGGTCCGACGACGAGGCCGCGCTGAAGGCCTTCGGCTACGGCCAGGAGTAAGCCGCGCATGGCCGGCGGGGACTGACATGCGCATCGAGGGCGACAGCGCCTTCGTCCTGCATGCCCGCCCGTGGCGCGAGACCAGCCTGCTGGTCGAGGTCCTCAGCGCCACCCACGGCCGCCTGGGGCTGGTCGCGCGCGGGGTGAACTCGCCGAAGCGGCAGGTGCTGCGCGCCGCGCTGCAGCCGCTGCAGCACATCCGCTACGACGCGGTGCTGGCCGGCGAACTGGCCCAGCTGCGCGGCGCCGAGGCCCTGGACGCCGCGCCGCGGCTGGGCGGGCAGGTGCAGCTGGCCGCGTTCTACCTCAACGAGCTGGTGCTTCGCCTGGCGCCGCGCCAGGATCCGCTGCCGGAACTGTTCGGGGCCTACGCCCGCACCCGCGCCGCGCTGGCCGACGCCGGCTCCCTGGCCTGGACCCTGCGCCGCTTCGAGCGCGACCTGCTCGGCGCCCTCGGCGTGGGTTTCGAGCTGGACGTGGACGGCGACGGCCAGCCGCTGGACCCGGCCGCGCGCTACCGGCTCGATCCGGAACACGGCCCGCGAAGGTTGCTCAGCGACCGCGGCCACGGCGAGCGCAACGCCGCCGCCACCGGCGCCGCGCTGCTGGCGCTGGCCGCCGACGTGCAGCCGGGTCCGGAGGACCTGGCAAGCCTGCGCCTGCCGCTGCGCGCGGTGCTCGCCCACCACCTCGGGCCGCGGCCGCTGGCCTCGTGGGAAATGGCCGCGCAGCTGCAGCGCCTGGGGCGCGGCGCCGACTGAAGGCGCCGCGCGCAGGCGCGTAGAATCCGCGCATGCCATCCAAGCCCCGGATCCGCACCGTCCACGGTGCCGACATCGAACCCTGGCTCGACGAGGTCGCGCGCCTGCGGGTGGCCGTGTTCCGCGACTGGCCGTACCTGTACGACGGCGACCCGGACAGCGGCTACGAGCGCCAGTACCTGCAGCCGTATGTCGAGTCGCGCGAGAGCGTGCTGGTGCTGGCCCTGGACGAGGGCCGCGTGGTGGGCGCCTCCACCGGCCTGCCGCTGCTGGACGACGCCGAGGCGTTCGCCGCGCCGCTGCAGCAGGCCGGCCTGCCGGCCGCGGACGTGTTCTATTTCGGCGAGTCGGTGCTGTTGCCGGAGTACCGCGGACTGGGCGTGGGCCACGCCTTCTTCGACGCGCGCGAGGCGCATGCGCGCGGCCTCGGCCGCTTCCGCTGGACCGCGTTCTGCGCCGTGGACCGCGAGCCGGACGACCCGCGGCGGCCGCCGGGGTACCGCCCCAACGACGCGTTCTGGAGCGGCCGCGGCTACCGCCGCCTGCCGGGCCTGGCCGTGCGCCTGGCGTGGGAGGAGATCGGTCGCGGCGAGATCGAACACGCGCTGACCTTCTGGGCGCGCGACTGGAAGGAGAACCCATGAAGATCGCCGCCTGCCGCTACGAAGTCGGCAAGCCCGCGGATTTTGCCGCCTTTGCCGCGCGCCAGCGCAAGCTGCTGGACCAGGCCGCGGCGCAGGGCGCGCGCGTGGCCGTGCTGCCGGAATATCTTTCGCTGGAGCTGGCCGCGATCCACGGCCCGCAGGTGTATGCCGACCTGCACGCCTCGCTGCGGGCGATCCAGCAGCACCGCCAGGCCTGGCTGGAACTGTTCGCCGGTCTGGCGCGCCAGACCGGCATGTACATCGTCGCCGGCAGCTTCCTGCTGGACATCGGCGGCGGCCGCTACCGCAACCGCGCCGACCTGTTCGCGCCCGACGGCGGCCACCAGTGGCAGGACAAGCTGCAGCTGACCGGCTTCGAGAAGCAGACCGGGGTGATCGTCGCCGGCGATGCGCTGAAGGTGGTGGACCTGGACGGCGTGCGCGCGGGCATCAGCATCTGCTACGACAGCGAGTTCCCGCTGCCGGTGCGCGCCCAGTACGAGGCCGGCGCGCGCCTGCTGCTGGTGCCCAGCTGCACCGACACCGCCGCCGGAGCCACCCGGGTGCGCGTGGGCTGCCTGGCGCGCGCGCTGGAGAACCGCTTCTTCGTCGCCCAGGCCGTCACCGCCGGCGACGCGCCCTGGAGCCCGGCGCTGGATACGAACACCGGCGACGCGGCGATCTACGCGCCGATGGACGTGGGCTTCCCGGCCGACGGCATCCTGGCCAGCGCCGGTGCCGGCCAGGAATGGGCGATCGCCGAGCTCGACTTCGCGCGGCTGGAAGACACGCGCCTCACCGCCCAGGTCGCCAACGACCGCGACTGGCCGGCGCAGCTCGCACCGGCAATCGTGCGCGCGCGGGTGGAAGGCTTCGATGCGCTGCCTGGCGCGTCCGGCTAGGCAACGCCCGCCAGCCAGAGCGAACCGCCGCCCAGCGCAAGGCCCATGGCGATGGCGGCCAGGACGTCGCTGGGATAATGCAGCCCCAGCACCACCCGCGAGGCCGCGACCGAGGCGCTGAACGGCAGCAGCAGCGGCGCCAGCACCGGATAATGGGCCAGGGCCACCACGCTGAAGGCCACGGCGTGCAGGGTGTGCCCGGAGGGGAAGCTGAACTCGTCCAGCGGCGCGACCCATGCGCGGATGCGCAGGTCGGCGGCAAACGGGCGCGGTCGCCTGGTCCATCGCTTGAGGCCACGGTACAACGCCAGCGAGGCCAGGCCCACGGCAGCCATGTGCAGGGCCGTCAGGCGGCCGCCCTCGCCGCCCAGCACCGCCAGTGAGGCGATCAGCGCGTACCAGGCGAAGCCGTCGCCCAGGCGGCTGACGCAGGCGAAATAGCCGCGCACCGACCTGCGCATGCACATGCGGTTGGCCAGCAGGCACCAGCGCTGCTCGCGTGCATGCAGGCGTGCACCGGGGCCGGCGCGCGCCGGCAGCTCGGCGGGGAGCGGATCAGGCGGCGAGAGGTGCATCGAGGGCTCCACGGCGGGCCAGCGTCGCCAGTAGGGCATCGAAGTCGGCCGCGACCTGTTCCGGGCGCAGCCCCAGCACCGCGGTGCGCGCCGCCACGCCCATCTCGCGGCGCAGGGTGGCATCGTCCGCCAGGGCGACGGCGGCGGCGATGAAGCCGGCGTCGTCATGCGCCAGCAGCCCGTGTACGCCGGTATGCAGGTGTTCGCGGGCGGCGCCGGTGTCGAAGGCCACGGTCGGCACGCCGCTGGCCATCGCTTCGAGGACGACGTTGCCGAAGGTCTCGCTGAGGCTGGGGAACAGGAACAGGTCGCCGCTGGCGAAGTGCCGCGCCAATGCCTCCCCGCGCTGCATCCCGCAGAACACGAAGTCGGGATTCCCGCGCGCCAGCGCCTCGCGCAGGGGGCCGTCGCCGATCCACACGAAGCGCGCATCCGCGCGCTGCCGCTGCAGGGCGCGGAACGCCCGGACTGCCAGGTCCAGGTTCTTCTCCGCTGCGATCCGCCCCACGTACACCACCACCGGCGTGGCGGCATCGGCGCCCCAGTCGCGGCGCAGGTGCGTGTCGCGACGGAACGGCGTGAACTGCGTGGTGTCCACCGCCCGCGCCAGCCGCACCACGCGCGAGAAACCCTGCGTGCGCAGCGCCTGCTCCAGCTCCATGGTCGGCACCAGGGTGGCGTCGGCACGATTGTGGAAACGGCGCATCAGGCGCAATGCCCCCGGCTGCAGCCAGGCCAGGCCGTAGTCGCGCATGTAGTGGTCGAAGCGGGTATGGAAGCCACTGGCGACCGGAATGCCGAGGCGCCTGGCGGTGCGGAGTGCCGACCACCCCAGCGGGCCTTCGGTGGCGATGTACACCGTGTCCGGTCGCGTGCGGCGCCACTGCCGGTGCAGCGCGCCGGATGCGGGCAGTCCGATGCGCAGGCCGGGGTAATGCGGCAGCGCCGCGCCGGGGAGGAGCAGGGTTTCCAGGCCTTCGTCCGGGCCAGCACCGGGCTGGCGCGGACGGGCGACCTCGACCGCATGGCCGCGCCCGCGCAGGCCAAAGGCCAGTGACTGCACGGTCAGTGCGACCCCGTTGACCTCGGGTGGCCAGGTTTCGGTGACGAGGGCGTAGCGCATGGGCCGTCTCCGGTTGCGCTTCCAGCCTGCCTGCGGTCGATGCCGGGGCGATTACCGCCGGATGACGGCCTGGTGACAGACGCCGCGCGGATGCGCCCGCTCACGGCCGTGACGGCGGATCCGGTGTGACCGACCCGACCGTCAGCGCCACGGTGCCGTCGCGCAGGCGGGCCTGCACGCGGTCGCCCGGCGCGACCTGGGCGACCGAGTGCACCAGGGCGCCATCGTCGCCGCGGGTGACGATCGAATAGCCGCGCGCCACCGTGGCCAGCGGGCTGCACGCTTCCAGCGAGCGCGCCAGGGCGCGCAGCTTGAGCGCATCGCGCTGCAGGATCCGGGCGATCGCGGCCTGCGGGCGCGACTGCAGGCGCAGCAGGCGTTCGCGCAGCTGCGCGACGCGTCGCTGCGGATGGTGGGCGCGCAGTACCGCGCCGGCGTGGCGCAGGCGTGCGTGCTGGTGCTGCAGCTGTTCGCGCCAGCGTGCTTCCAGCCGGCGTCGCAGGGCTTCCTGGCGTTGGCCGAGCAGGCGCAGCCGGTTCTGCGGCGACTGTGCCTGCAGGCGCAGCGCGGCGCGGTCGGCACGCTGCATGGCCTGGCGCAGGCGATGGCCCTGGATCGCGCGCAGGCGGCCGTGCAGCACGCCGATGCGCGCCAGCAGGTCGCGCCGGTCCGGTACCAGCAGCTCGGCGGCCACCGACGGCGTGGGCGCACGCACGTCGGCGGCGAAGTCGGCCAGGGTGAAGTCGGTTTCGTGCCCGACCGCGGAGACGACCGGCACCGGCGATGCGGCGATCGCACGCGCCAGGCGCTCGTCGTTGAACGCCCACAGGTCTTCCAGCGAGCCGCCGCCGCGGGCCAGCAGGATCGCGTCGTAGCGGCCGCTGGCGCCGGCGCGCTGCAGCAGCGAGGTGATCTGCGCCGCGGCGGTCTCGCCCTGGACCAGGCTGGGGAGGATTTCCACGTCCAGCAGCGGGCAGCGGCGGCCGAGCACGCTCAGCACGTCGCGCACCGCCGCGCCGGTGGGCGAGGTGATCACGGCCAGGCGCCGCACCCAGCGCGGCAGGGGGCGCTTGCGTGCGGGGTCGAACAGGCCCTCGGCCTCCAGCTTCGCCTTCAACGCCTCGTAGGCGCGGCGCAGGGCGCCTTCGCCGGCTTCCTCCAGGTGGTCCAGCACCAGCTGGTAGTCGCCGCGTGCCTCGTACAGGGTGAGCCGGCCGCGGGCCAGCACCTTCATGCCCTCGCGCGGCACGAACTTCAGCCACTGGCTCTTGGGCCGGAACATGGCGCAGCGCACCTGGGCGCGCGCGTCCTTGAGGTTGAAGTACAGGTGCCCGGAGGCCGGACGGGTGACGTTGCCCAGCTCGCCCTCGACCCAGACCAGCGGGAAGGCACTCTCCAGCAGGTCGCGCGCCAGCGTGTTGAGCTGGGCGGGGGTGAGGACGGGGTTCTGCTCGGACATCGGCGCGTACGGCTCGGCGGGACAGGATAGCGCGGCAGCGTGCGTGGTGCCGGAGGCGCTCCGGGCGGCCAGCCCAGGGCGAGCCGTCGCGGCGCCCGGCAGCGCCCCCCAAATCACCAATCACCAATCACGCCCCTCGATGCCGCTCCAGCGCCCAGGCCACATGCTCCCGTACCAGCTGCGAAGGGTGCTCGCGGCGCGATTCCAGCGCGGCGACGACTTCCGGCGTGGTCGGAGCGTTGCCCAGGGCCACGGCGATGTTGCGCAGCCAGCGCTCGTGGCCGCTGCGGCGGATCGCGCTGCCCTCGGTGCGGCGCAGGAACTCCTCCTCTTCCCAGGCGAACAGCTCGGCGAGGGTGGCCTGGTCGAGGTTGTTGCGGGCGCGGAAGTCCGGCTCGTCGGTGCGCCGCGCGAACTTGTTCCAGGGACACACCAGCTGGCAGTCGTCGCAGCCGAAGATGCGGTTGCCGATCGCAGGGCGCAGCTCCTCCGGGATCGGGCCGTCGTGCTCGATGGTCAGGTAGGAGATGCAACGCCGCGCATCCAGCCGGTAGGGCGCGGTGATCGCCCCGGTCGGGCAGGCGGGGATGCAGCGGCTGCAGGTGCCGCAATGCGCGCTGGCCGGCGGATCCACCGGCAGCGGCAGGTCCAGGTAAATCTCGCCGAGGAAGAACCAGGAGCCGCCGTCCTTGTCGATCAGGCAGGTGTGCTTGCCGATCCAGCCCAGCCCGGCGTTGCGCCCCAGTGCGCGCTCCAGCACCGGCGCCGAGTCCACGAACACGCGGTAGCCGAAGGCGCCGAATTCCCGTTGCAAGCGTTCGGCCAGCTTCTGCAGCCGGTTGCGCATCAGCTTGTGGTAGTCGCGGCCCAGGGCGTAGCGGGCCACGTAGGCGCGGCGGCCATCGGCCAGCGTGGCCCAGGCCTGGTCCCCGTCCTGGCCGTAGTCCAGGCCCACCGAGACCACCCGCACCGTTCCCGGCACCAGTTCACGCGGACGGCTGCGCGCGGTGCCATGGCGCGCCATCCAGTCCATGGTTCCGTACAGGCCCTGGGCCAGCCAGTCGCGCAGGTGGGCCTCGTCCTCGGCCAGGTCCACGCCGCTGATGCCGCAGCGCTGGAAGCCGTGCTCGCGCGCCAGCTCGCGCACCCGCCGTGCGGCGGCGACGAGGTCGATCGCCGCGGGCTGGGCCGGGCTTGCGGGCGGGGTGGGGGACATGCGCCGATTATAGGAGCCGCCGCAACGCCGGCCCCGGCGCCCGCGGCTTAGAATTGCGCCATGCCTGCCTCCGCCACCCTGCTGTTCGACAGCCGCGCCGCCCGCCGGATCGACCAGGAGGCGACCGCCGCGCTCGGCGGCGACGGCTACGTGCTGATGACACGCGCCGGCGAAGCTGCCTGGCGGGTGCTGCGCGAACGCTGGCCGCATGCGCGCCGGATCGTGGTGGCCTGCGGCAGTGGCAACAACGGAGGCGACGGCTACGTGCTGGCGCGGCTGGCCTTGCAGGCCGGCCTGGACGTGCGCGTGGTGCTGCCGGCCGGCGTGCAGCCGCGCACGCCGCTGGCGCAACGTGCCGCGGCCGATTACGCCAGCATCGGCGGCACCCTGGAACACTTCCCCTGCGCGCTGGACGATGCCGAGCTGCTGGTCGACGCGCTGCTGGGCATCGGCCTGGAGGCGGCGCCGCGCGAACCAGTGGCCGCTCTGGTCGCGGCGCTGGACGCGGCGCAGGCGCCGGTATTCGCGCTCGACGTCCCTTCAGGCATCGACGCCGACCGCGGCAGCGCGCCGGGCGTCGCCCTGCGCGCCGACTGCACCCTGCAGTTCATCGTCGAACACAGCGGCCTGCGCACCGGCATGGCCCTGGACCACACCGGCGAACTGCTGCTGGACACCCTGCAGGTGGACGCCGCGGCGTACGCGGCGGTGGCGCCGCCATGCGCGCGCCTGCTGGATGCATCCGCGCTGGCGCAATGGCTGCCGCCGCGGCCGCGCGACAGCCACAAGGGCCGCGCCGGCCACGTGCTGTGCGTGGGCGGCGACCACGGCAGCGGCGGCGCGGTGCTGCTGGCGGTGGAAGCCTCGCTGCGCAGCGGTGCCGGCCTGGCCAGCGTGGCCACGCGCGAGGCGCACGTGCCGGCGCTGCTGGCGCGGCGCCCGGAAGCGATGGTGCACGCGGTCGAGGATGCCGAGGCGCTGGCGCCGCTGCTGGCGCGCGCCAGCGTCGTCGCCTGCGGACCGGGCCTGGGGCGCAGCTCGTGGTGGGGCGGTGCGCTGTTCCGCAAGGTGCTGGAGAGCGACCTGCCGCACGTGCTCGATGCCGATGCCCTGAACCTGCTGGCCGAAGCGCCCATGCCACTGGGCGACGCGATCCTCACCCCGCATCCGGGCGAGGCCGCGCGCCTGCTGGGCAGCAGCACCGCCGCGGTGCAGACGGACCGCTACGCCGCCGCGGCCGCGCTGGCGCAGCGCTACGGCTGCGTGGTGGTGCTCAAGGGCGCCGGGAGCATCATCGCCGCGCCGGGCGAACTGCCCTGCGTGCTCGACGCCGGCAATCCCGGCATGGCCACCGGCGGCATGGGTGACCTGCTGACCGGCACCATCGCCGCCATGCGCGCCCAGGGGCTGGACGCGTTCCAGGCCGCCTGTGCCGGCGCCCTGCTGCACAGTGCCGCCGGTGACGCCGCGGCAGCCGACGGCGGCCAGCGTGGCCTGTTGCCCTCGGACCTGCTGCCGTGGCTGCGGCGGCTGGCCAATCCCCCTTCTTTGCAGGCAGTTTCCCGATGCTGATCGAGCTTCCCGGTCCCGAGGCCACCGACGAACTGGGCCGCGCCCTGGCCGCGAGCCGGCCGCAGCCGGCCGTGGTCCACCTGCACGGCGACCTGGGCGCCGGCAAGTCCAGCCTGGCACGCGCGCTGCTGCGCGCGCTGGGGGTGCAGGGGCCGGTGCGCAGTCCCACCTACACCCTGGTCGAGCGCTACCCGGTGCCCGGCGGCGAGGCTTGGCACCTGGACCTTTACCGCATCGCCGATGCCGGCGAGCTGGACTTCCTCGGCCTGGACGGCGACGAGGCCACGCTGTGGCTGGTGGAGTGGCCCGAGCGCGGCCAAGGCGCGCTGCCGGCGCCGGACCTGGAAGTGCACCTGGCGGTCGCTGGAGCCGGGCGCCGCGCCCGCCTGGAGGCCCGCTCCGCGGCGGGCCAGGCCTGGCTGTCAGCCCTCGACCTGAACGGGCGGTTGCAGGGCGTTCCTGCCGGGTGATCGCAAGAAGATCCCCCAGGTGGCGGATTCTTAAAGGATTTTCACTTGCAATGCACGCCGGCTGGTGATTGAATCCGGCCCATGTGCCACCTCCTCGCCCGGTTTGGCGTGCTGGCGGCGGGCCTCGTGCTCGCCGTGATCGGCTGCGTGGGCGATGCCCTGGCCGGCGAGGTGAAGGGCCTGAGCCTGCAGCAGGGGCCCACCGGAACCCGCGCCGAGGTGCAGCTGCACGGCGCCGGGCAGTTCAAGACCCTGAGCCTCAGCGGGCCGCACCGGCTGGTGCTGGACCTGCCCGAATCGCACGCCGCCGCGGGCCTGAAGCTGCCGGCCCCTGCCGGCCTGGTGACCAACGTGCGCACCGGGCAGCCGGTGCCCGGCACCTACCGCATCGTGTTCGAACTGGCCGCGCCGGTGGCCAGCCTGCCGGTGCGCGCCGAGCCCACGCCGGAAGGCGCGCGCCTGGTGATCGAATGGCCCGGCGACGGTCCGGTGACCCCGGCTACCGCTGCCAGCCCATCCGGGCCGGGGCCGGCCACGGTCGCCGCGGCTCCAGCCGCCACCGCTTCCGGTTCCGGCGACACGCCCGCGCCGGCCAGCGATGCGGCCGCGCGCGCCGAGGCCGCGCGTGCCACCGCGCTGCTGACCGCGCAGGTGGTGCAGGCCGGCCGCGCCAGCGAGCCGGCGCCGCAGCCGGCGCAGCCGGCACCGGCGGCGGTCTCGCCGCAGGCCATCCTCGAGGGCCGCGCCGGTGCGCTGGCCGGCACCCCGGCGCCTGCGACCACCACGCCGGCCACGCCCGCTACCGACAATGCCCCGCCGCCGGCCGCCACCCCGGCGCCCGCGCCGGTGCGCCCGGCGGTCAATGCCGCCGCCGCGCGTCCGCTGATCGTGGCCATCGACGCCGGCCACGGCGGCCAGGACCCGGGCGCGATCGGCCCCACCGGCAAGCGCGAGAAGGACGTGACCCTGGCCATGGCGCGCGAGCTGGCGCGCCAGATCGATGCCACCCCGGGCCTGAAGTCCTTCCTGGTGCGCGACAGCGACGTGTTCATCCCGCTGCCGATGCGCGCCCAGCGCGCGCGCGCGGCCAAGGCCGACATCTTCATCTCGATCCACGCCGACGCGGCCGAGAACCGCAACGCGCGCGGCTCCTCGGTCTACGTGCTGTCGACCAAGGGCGCTTCCTCGCAGCGCGCGCGCTGGCTGGCGGACAAGGAAAACGCCGCCGACCTGGTCGGCGGCGTGCGCCTGCAGCAGACCGAGGCGGTGCTGGCCAACGTGCTGCTGGACCTGGCCCAGAGCGGGCACATGCGCGCCTCCGAGGACGCGGCCCTGCACGTGCTCGGCGGCCTCAAGCGCGTGGGCAACAACCACAAGCCCAACATCGAGCGCGCCAACTTCGCCGTGCTGCGCACCTCGGACATGCCGGCGATGCTGGTGGAGACGGCCTTCATCTCCAATCCGGACGAGGAGAAGCGCCTCACCGACCCGGCGTTCCAGCGCAAGGTCGCCGGCGCGGTGCTGGAAGGCATCACCACCTATTTCAGCCGGCAGCCGCCGCCGGGCACGCTGTTCGCGATGCGCGCCGAGGCCGACCTGGCCGCGGCCGGCGGCGCGGGCGGCACGCCCTGATCCAAGCGCGGGCCGGCGCGCCGGCGGCGCGGCGGCTATCATCACGCCTGATCCTCCTGACGGCCTGCGCGCCGCCGTGATGCCGTGCCGATCCGACAGCTTCCCGACACCCTGATCAACCAGATTGCCGCCGGCGAGGTGGTCGAACGCCCGGCCTCGGTGGTCAAGGAACTGGTCGAGAACGCCCTCGACGCCGGCGCCACGCGCGTGGACATCGACCTGGAGGAGGGTGGCATCCGCCTGATCCGGATCCGCGACGACGGCGGTGGCATCCCGCCCGGGGAACTGCCGCTGGCGGTCAGCCGCCACGCCACCAGCAAGATCGCCTCGCTCGACGACCTGGAAGCGGTGGCCACCCTCGGCTTCCGCGGCGAGGCCCTGCCCTCGATCGCCTCGGTCAGCCGCTTCATGCTCGCCTCGCGCACCCGCGACGCCGAGCACGGCGCGGCGCTGCACGTGGACGGCGGCCAGATCGGCGAGGTGGTGCCCAAGGCGCACGCGCCGGGCACCACGGTGGAAGTGCGCGACCTGTTCTACAACGTGCCGGCGCGGCGCAAGTTCCTGCGCGCCGAGCGCACCGAGCTGGGCCACATCGAGGAATGGCTGCGCTCGCTGGCGCTGGCGCGCCCGGACGTGGAGCTGCGGGTGAGCCACAACGGCAAGCCCTCGCGCCGCTACCGCGCCGGCGACCTGGACGCGGCCGCGCGCCTGGGCGAGACCCTCGGCGACGACTTCGCGCGCAGCGCGCTGCGCATCGACCACAGCGGCGCCGGCCTGCGCCTGCACGGCTGGATCGCGCAGCCGCACTATTCGCGTGCCAGCGCCGACCAGCAGTACCTGTACGTCAACGGCCGCGCGGTGCGCGACCGCAACGTCGCCCACGCGGTGAAGCTGGCCTACCAGGACGTGCTCTACCACGGCCGCCAGCCGGCCTACGTGCTGTTCCTGGAGCTGGATCCGACCCGGGTGGACGTCAACGTGCACCCGGCCAAGCACGAGGTGCGCTTCCGCGACGCCCGCCTGATCCACGACTTCGTGTTCCGCACCCTGCAGGAGGCGCTGGCGCAGACCCGCGCCGGCATGGAGGCCGGCGTCGCCGCCGCCATGCCCGCCGGCCAGCCGGCCGCGGCCTGGGGCGGCGCCGCGCCCGCTGCCGCACCGGCCGTGAGCGATGGCGGTGCCCGCCCGTTCGTGCCGTGGACGCCGGCGCCACAGCCGCTGGGCCTGCGCGTGGACGAGGCGGTGGGCGCGTACGCGGCGCTGTACGGACAGGCGGACGGGGCCACGCCGGCCGCGCCGCCGCTGCCACGCCAGGACCAGGCCCTGCCCGAGGGCAGCGGCGAGATCCCGCCGCTGGGCTACGCGATCGCGCAGCTGCACGGCATCTACATCCTGGCCGAGAACGCCGACGGCCTGGTGGTGGTGGACATGCACGCCGCCCACGAACGCATCGGCTACGAGCGCCTGAAGGCCGCGCACGACGGCATGGGCCTGCGCGCGCAGCCACTGCTGGTGCCGCTGTCGCTGGCGGTGGGCGAGCGCGACGCCGACGTCGCCGAGCGCGAGGCGCAGACCCTGGCCGAGCTGGGCTTCGAGGTCACCCGCAGCGGCCCGCAGACCCTGGTCGTGCGCAGCGTGCCGGCGCTGCTTGCGCATGCCGATCCGGAAGCGCTGCTGCGCGACGTCCTGGCCGACCTGCGCGAGCACGGTGCCACCCGCCGCGTGGCCGCCGCGCGCGACGAGCTGCTTTCGACCATGGCTTGCCATGGCGCGGTGCGCGCCAACCGGCGCCTGACCATTCCGGAAATGAACGCCCTGCTGCGCGACATGGAAGCCACCGAGCGCTCCGGGCAGTGCAACCACGGGCGCCCGACCTGGGCGCGATTCACGCTGGGGGAAATCGATCGATGGTTCCTGAGGGGAAGATGAGGGCCCTGCGCGCCATGGGGATGGCGGCGCTGCTGGCGGCGCTGGCCGGCTGCGGCGGCGAGGCGGGCAGCGACGATATCTCCGCCGAGGCCGAGCGCGCGGCCGCCGCGGCGGTGTTCCAGGCCGGGCAGGAGGCCTGGCGCCGGGAGCGCGAGCAGGAGCTGCTGCGGCCGGACGGCTGGACCAGCCTGGTCGGCCTGCACTGGCTGGAGCTGAAGGCGCACTACATCGGCAGCGGCGAACGCATCGCCAGCAACATGCGCCTGGCCTTCGGCCCGGAGCGCATGGGCCTGGTCACCCGCGACGACGACGGCCGCTACTGGTTCACCCCGGAGCAGGGCGTGGAGCTGACCCTCAACGGCGAGCCGCTGCGGGGCAAGGTGCGGCTTTACAGCGACCATGACCCGGAGAAGGCGGTGATCGGCTTCGACGGCGACAAGGGCAGGCTGACCCTGGTCCAGCGCGGCAACCGCCATGCCCTGCGCGTGCGCCACGCCGACGCGCCCACCCGGGTGGGCTTTGCCGGGCTGCAGTACTGGCCGGCCGATCCGGCCTGGCGGATCGAGGCGCGCTTCGTGCCGCATCCGCCGGGCAAGACCCTGCCGATCGCCGACATCGTCGGCACCCGCAACGACTCGCCCAATCCCGGCTACGTCGAGTTCGAGCGCGACGGCCGCAGCTTCCGCCTGGAGGCGCTGGGCGGGCCGGAGGAAGGCCTGTTCTTCGTGCTGGCCGACCGCACCAGCGGCCACGGCAGCTATCCGGCCGGACGCTTCCTCGACGCCGACTGGCCGGGCGAGGACGGCAAGGTGGTGCTGGACTTCAACCGCGCCTACAACCCGCCGTGCGCGTTCACCCTGTTTGCGACCTGCCCGCTGCCACCGCCGGAGAACCGCCTGGACCTGGCGATCACCGCCGGCGAGAAGAACTACACCGGGAACGTGCACTGACCCCGGGAGCGCCGATGCACGCCCTGTTTCCCCGCGCCTGCGGCCCGTCCCGTCGCTTCGCCCGCCTGGCGGTACTGCTGCTGGGGCTGCTGCTGACGCTGCCGGTGCTGGCCGCGCCGCCGGTGCCGCTGCTGTGGAAGGTTTCCGACGCGGACAATTCCGTGTACCTGCTGGGCTCGTTCCACATGCTGCGCCCCGGCGACGAGGTGCTGGCCGCCGAGGTCGAGGACGCCTTCGCCGCCGCCGACGCACTGGTGTTCGAACTGGCGCCAGACGAGGCGACCTCGCCCACGCTTGCGGCCGCCATGCTGCGGGCCGCGCTGCGCAAGCGCCCGGGCACGCTGCAGGACGACCTGGGGCCGGCGCTGTGGGCGCGGATGCAGGCGCACGCCGCCGCCACCGGCCTGCCGCTGGCGCAGCTGTCCGGGGTCGAGCCGTGGTTCCTGGGGCTCACCCTGGCGATCGGGCAGCTGCAGCGGATGGGCTTCGACCCGGCGCTGGGCCTGGACCGGCAGCTGATGCAGGCCGCCGCCAGTGCCGGCAAGCCGGCGTCCGGGCTGGAGCGGGCGGCCGACCAGATCGCGGTGCTGGCCGGGATGCCGCTGGCCACCCAGGTGCAGATGCTGGACCAGTCCCTGGCGCAGGCCGAGGCCGGGGACGAGGCCATCGAGACCATGTACCGCACCTGGCGCCGCGGCGATGCCGAGGGCCTGTGGCGGCTGCTGGGCGAGGACCTGCGGCGCCAGTACCCGGAGCTGTACCGGCACATCAACGTGGCCCGCAACGAGGTCTGGCTGCCGCAGATCCGGCAACGCCTGGAGCGGGGCCAGGGCGACGTGCTGGTGGTGGTCGGCGCGCTGCACTTGCTGGGCAGCGACGGCCTGGTCGAGCGCCTGCGCGCGCAGGGGTACCGGGTCGAGCGCGTGTGCCGCGCCTGCGCCGGCCGCTAGCGTTCCGCGCCGGCCTCAGGCGGCCGGCGCCGGCTCCATCACGATGCAGTCCACCGGGCAGGCGGGCACGCACAGCTCGCAGCCGGTGCACAGTGGATCCAGCACCACGTGCATCAGCTTCGGGCCGCCGATGATGGCGTCCACCGGGCAGGCCTGGATGCACTTGGTGCAACCGATGCAGTCCGCCTCCACCACCACCGCCACCGCCGGCGGCTTGCACTGGCCGCGGCTGCGGTCGTAGGGCACGGGCGGCACGCCCAGCACCCGCGCCAGCGCACGCGCGCCCTCGTCGCCGCCGGGCGGGCAATGGTCCGGTCCGGCCTGGCCGGTGGCCATGGCCTCGGCGTACGGGCGGCAGCCGGGATAGCCGCACTGGCCGCACTGGGTCTGCGGCAGCAGGCGGTCGAGGCGTTCGACCAGGGGCGGAAGCGGAGCGGACATGCGCGGGCGATGCGGCGGGCCGGCCATTATCGCCGCTGCGCCGCCTGTACACACGCGCCGCGGCGCCGCATGCTGCGTGCACGAGAGGAGGGCAACCGATGTCCTGGAAACGGATCTGGCCGGTGGCGGCGCTGCTGGCGGCCGCGCCGCTGGCCGCACAGCCGCCGGCCCACGCGGCGCACGCGGTGGCGGTGCAGGCCTACACGGCGCCGGTGGCGCCGGACATCCAGGCGCCGGAGCTGCGCGAACTGGAACCGGTGCTGCGCGAGGCCCTGGCCGGCGCGCCGGACTTCGCCGGCGACCAGGTGCTGGTGCAATGGGGTTGCGGCACCGACTGCCTGCGGCTGCTGGCCGCCGACCGCGGCAGCGGGCGGCTGGTGCAGTTGCCGGGCGCGGCCTGCTGCTGGGCGGGCGAGGGCGAGATGCTGGACTACCGCGCCGACAGCCGCCTGCTGGTGGTCAGCGGCCGGCTCGGGGACGGCCCTGGCCATGGCCGCCACTACTTCGTGTTCGAACACGGGCGCTTCGTGCCGGTGTTCTTCGAGCCTGTGCCGGCCGACTGATCCGGCGCCTCAGGCGATGCGCCGGCCGCGCCACCAGCGTTCGTGCGCCAGCGCCAGCATCGCCTGGTCCTCGCGGCTGTCGCCGTAGGCGTGGATGCGCGCGTAGCGCGACAGGTCGTAGCGGGCGCGGATGTCGGCTGCCTTGTGCGCGCCGCGGTCGCCGCCGGCGTAGCGGCCGGTCAGGCGGCCATCGACGCTTTCCAGGCGGTTGCAGACCAGCTCCAGCCCGTGCCGTCGGCACCACGGCGCCAGGTAGGCGTCGAGCGAGCCGGAGACGATCACCACGGTATGCCCGCGGGCGCGGTGCGCGGCGATGCGTTGCATCATCTCCGGCCGCAGCAGGCCCGGCAGTTCGCGCTCGGCGTAGTCGGCGCCGGCGGCGCGGACCCAGGCAGCGTCGCGCCCGGCGAATGCCTTGCGGGTGGCCCGCACGCGCAGCGCCGAGGCCGACACCAGGCCCAGCCGGTAGCCGGCCACCCAGGGGCCGATGGTCCAGCGCGCCCGTGCCAGCTGCCCTGGCGTGGCCAGGCGGCGCAGGCCGCAGTGCGGATCAGCGCACCGGCATGCCGGCCTGGGCGCCTTCGTCGGCGTCCAGCAGGGCCAGCGCACCGCCGTCGAAGCCGGCCGACAGGATCATGCCCTCGCTGATGCCGAAGCGCATCTTGCGCGGGGCCAGGTTGGCGATGAACACGACGTTGCGGCCGACCAGCTTCTCCGGTTCGCCGTAGCTGGCGCGGATGCCGGAGAAGATCTGGCGCTGGCCCAGCTCGCCGGCGTCCAGCAGGAAGCGCAGCAGCTTGTCCGAGCCTTCCACGAAGCCGCACTCCAGCACCTTGCCGATGCGCAGGTCGAGCTTGGCGAAGTCCTCGATGCCGATGTACTGCGGCGCGCTGGCCGCCGGCGCGGCGTCCTTCTTCGCCTCGGCCTTCTTTTCCGGCTGGGCGGGGGCGGCGGGAGCGGCGGCGAGGGTGTCCTTGGAGGCTTCGGTCATGGCGTCGATCAGCTTGGGGTCGATACGGGTGAACAGGGGGGTGTAGGCGGCCAGGGTGCGGCCGGCCAGCTCGGTGCGGCGGTCCAGCGCCAGCTCCGTGCCCAGCCAGGCCTCGACCCGGGCGATGGTGGCCGGCACGATCGGCTTGAGCACGCCGGCGATGTCGGCGAAGGCCTGCAGCGCGGTGCCCAGCACCAGGTGCAGGTCGGCGCGGCGTGCCGGGTCCTTGGCCAGCGCCCACGGCGCGGTGCGCGCGATGTACTCGTTGGCCAGGTCGGCCGCGGCCATGGCGTTGCGGGCCACGGCGGCGAAGTTGTCGTGCTGGTACAGCTCCGGCGCGCCGGCCAGCGCCTCGCGCACCTGGGCCAGCAGCTGCGCGGCGTCCTGCGCCCAGCCCTCGCTGGTGCCGGCGTCCGCGCCGGGCGCGGGCAGCTGGTTGCCGAAGTGCACGTCCAGCAGCTTGGCGCAGCGGCTTGCGATGTTGACGAACTTGCCGACCAGGTCGCTGTTCACGCGGGCGACGAAGTCGGACAGGTTGAGGTCCAGGTCGTCCACGCCGCCGGAGGACTTGGCCGCGAAGTAGTAGCGCAGCGCGTCCGGGTCCAGGCCCACGTCCAGGTAGGTGCGGGCCATGATGAAGGTGCCGCGCGACTTGGACATCTTGGCCCCGTCCACGGTCAGGTAGCCGTTGACGTGCAGGCGGTCGGGCTTGCGCAGGCCGTTGCCGTGCAGCACCGCCGGCCAGAACAGGCCGTGGAAGTTGACGATGTCCTTGCCGATGAAGTGGTGCAGCTCGGCGTGGTCGCCCGGCTGCAGCAGCCGCTCCATGGCCGCCTCGTCGAAGCCGCCGGCCTTGCCGCTGCGGGCCAGGGCCAGCAGGCTGGAGAAGTAGCCGATCGGCGCGTCCAGCCACACGTAGAAGTACTTGCCGGGGTGGCCGGGGATCTCGAAGCCGAAGTAGGGTGCGTCGCGGGAGATGTCCCAGTCGCGCAGGCCGCCTTCGCCTTCGATCCACTCGGCCAGCTTGGCCTTGACCCCGGGCAGGGCCACGTCGCCGGCCAGCCACTCGCGCAACACCTCGGTGTACTGGCCCAGGCGGAAGAAGAAGTGCTCGGAGGCACGCAGCTCCGGGGTGGCGCCGGACACGGCCGAGCGCGGATCGATCAGGTCGGTGGGGCCGTAGGTGGCGCCGCAGACCTCGCAGTTGTCGCCGTACTGGTCCGGGGACTTGCAGCGCGGGCAGGTGCCCTTGACGTAGCGGTCGGGCAGGAACATCTGCTTGACCGGGTCGTACAGCTGCTCGATCGAGCGGCGCTCGATGCTACCGCGCGCATCCAGGGCGGCGTAGAAACGCCCGGTCAACTCGCGGTTCTCCTCCGAATGGGTGGAGTGGTACCAGTCGAAGGCCACGCCGAAGGCGTCGAAGTCGCGCTCGTGCTCGGCCTTGATCCGGGCGATGAAGGCCTCCGGGGTGACCCCGGCCTTCTCCGCCGCCAGCATGATCGGGGTGCCGTGGGTGTCGTCGGCGCAGACGTAGTACACCGCGTCCCCGCGCATGCGCCGCGCCCGGACCCAGATGTCGGCCTGGATGTAGCCGACCAGGTGGCCCAGGTGCAGCGGGCCGTTGGCGTAGGGCAGGGCGTTGGTGACGAGGACGGAGCGGGACATGGCGGTCGGTGGGGAAAGGGACCGCCGATTATCGCATGGCGGGCGCTCCGGGCCCGCCGGGCGGCTGCCGGCGCCCCGGCGCACGGGCCCGGCGGGGCCGGGCCCGTGCGCGGCGGCGCTCAGAAGCGGTAGGTCGCGCCCATGTAGAAGAACCGGCCGATGCTGTCGTAGTTGGCGCTGCCGATGTCGGCGCCGAAGTAGTTCAGCGGCGGGTCCTTGTCCGAGGCGTTGTCGATGCCGAGGTACACGTTCAGCTCGCTCTCCGGGAAGGTGTAGCCCAGCCGGAGGTTGTGGTAGGTGTACGAGCCATTCATGATCGGCCTGGCCGAGCCCGGGTTGGCGTTGTAGCTCTTGGGCTGGACCCGCAGGTTGCCGTCGACGTACTTCATGTTCCAGCTGGCGCTCCAGTTGCCGAACTCGAAGCTGTTGTCCAGCGTGGCGCGCCAGCGCGGGTCGGTGTAGTAGGTGACGTTCTCGTCGAACTCGTCCGGGAAGTCCTGGAACTGCCACTCCCGCGACTGCAGCAGGCGGGTGCCGACGAAGCGCGAGACCGCGCTGGCGCCGAACAGGTTGTAGCGGTAGTCGATCTCCAGGTCCACGCCGACCCGGCGCGACTTGGCCAGGTTCTCGTTCAGCGCCACCCAGCGGGTGATCGAGTAGGCCGGGAAGTCGCGGCCCTGCGGGTCGACGTAGCCGCCCACCGGGGCGCGGGTGATCATGGCGCAGAACTGGTTGCCGATGCCGCCGGGCGAGTCGACGCAGCGGGTGGCCAGGGTCTGCGCGTTGACCGCGCCGATCGCGTCCTTGAGGGTGATGTTCCAGTAGTCCACCGACACGCCCAGCCCGTTGATGAAGTCCGGCTGCCATACCAGGCCCAGGGTCCAGCTGCGGGCGCGCTCTTCCTCCAGGTCCGGGTTGCCGCCGCTCACGCCCGGCCGGCTGGCACTGAAGGTGTCGATCCAGCCTTCCGGGATGCCCAGCGCGCTGCAGTTGGCCACGCGCAGGGCGCGGTCCTCGGCGGTATCCGGGCGGTTGGGGTTGGTGGGCTGGTAGTTGCAGGGGTCGTTGATGGTCGCGAAGTTCTCCGACTGCGGGTTGTACAGCTCGCCGATGCTCGGCGCGCGCACCGCCCGCGCCAAGGTGCCGCGGAAGCGCAGGGTGTCGATGATTTCCCAGTTCAGGCCGATGTTCCAGGCCAGGGTCTCGCCGATGCTGCTGTAGTCGGAGTGGCGCGCCGCCAGGTCCAGGGACATGTTGTAGATGCCGGGCAGGTCGGCCAGCAGCGGGATGGTGGTCTCGGCGAACACCTCGGTGACGTCGTACTCGCCGCCGCGGCTGGGGATGGCGTTGAGGAAGGTCAGGCCCAGCGCGGCCAGCGGGTCGGTGTTCTCCTGGCTCTTCTCCTTGCGGTACTCCACGCCCGCGGCGAAGCCCACGTCGCCGGCCGGCAGCGAGAACAGCCGGCTGTTGGCCACCGAGGCCGCCACCACGTTCTGCTCCAGGGTCGAGGAATTGAGCGAGGTGGTGTTGAACCAGGCGATCGCCTCGGGCGTGCGCGCCACCGCGCCGTCGCCGAACACGCTGAACGGGATGCAGCCGTCGCTGGCGAAGCTGGAGTAGCGCGTGCCGGTATGCGGGTTGACCGCGTCCTCGTCGATGCTGGCGCGGCAGACGATGTTGCCGTTCTCGTCGCGCACCGCGTCCAGGCCGGCGTGCCAGCGCTCGTTGATGCGGTTGTTGAGGTTGCGGCGGTCGATCTTGGACTGGCCGTAGTTGACCGATGCCTCGTAGGTCCAGTCCTCGCCGAGGTTGCCCTCGAAGCCGAATACCGCGCGCACGGTCTGGCGGTCCACGTCCTCGCCGCGCCGGCCGGCGTCGACGTTGAAGCGGGTGACCTGCAGCTGGGTCAGGCCGTTGGCGTCCATCAGCGCGCCCAGCTCGGGCGAGATGAAGGCGTTGTCGCGGCGGATGCGGATCGGCTGGTCGAACGCCGGCTGGCCGTAGAAGTTCGACTCGGTCTTGCTGTACTTGCCCTCGAAGAACATGCGGTGGTTCTCGTTGAGCTCGAAGTTCAGCTGGAAGTTGGCGCTGAAGCGGTCGAACGCCGGCTCCAGGTCGGCCACCGCGTTGAGGTCGGCGAAATCGCAGTCCACGCACGAGGTCGGGCTGACCACCACGCCGTCGTAGCGGGCGCGGCGGAACGTGCCGTCCGGGTTGAACAGGTAGCGGTTGGTCGGGTTGTTGACGTTGAAGCTGCCGATGGTGAACACGCCGCCGTAGGAGATTGAGTGGTTGCCGCCGGGCCTGGCGAACACGTTCTGCGGGTTGCGCTGGCTGGGCGGCTGGCTGGGGTCGAAGTCCGGGTTGGGCACCGAGACCATGAAGCGCCGCCCGATCTCGCGGTCGCCGCGGCCGAAGCGGTCCTGGGTGCTGTACTCGAGCGAGAAGGCCGCGTTGCCGCGGTCGTCGGCGAAGTTCTTGCCGGCGGTGAAGCTGACGAAGGAGCGGTCGAAGCTGCCTTCGTCGGCCATGCCGTGCTGGCCGCGCAACTCCATGCCCTCGAAGTCCTTCTTGAGGATGAAGTTGACCACGCCGGCCACCGCATCGGCGCCGTACACGCCCGACACGCCGCCGGTCATCACCTCCACGCGCTCGATCCATTCCACCGGGATGGTGTTGACGTCGACCGCGGTGGAGCCGGGGCTGGCACCCACGTGGCGGCGGCCGTTGACCAGCACCAGGGTGCGGGACGTGCCCATGCCGCGCAGGTCCAGCAGGCCGAGGCCCGCGGTGCCGATGAAGCGGGTGGAATTGCCCAGGGTGTAGGTGGGCGACAGCGCCGGCATCCGCGCCATCAGGTCGCCGATGTTGGTGGCGCCGGTGCCGCGGATTTCCTCGGCGGTGACCGCGGTCACCGGGGCGGGGGTGATGAAGCCGGTGCGGGCGATGCGCGAGCCGGTGACGATCACCTGGTCCAGCTGGGTGGGTGCGCCGTCCTGGGACCCGGATTCCTGGGCGAGGGCGGGACTGGCGAGGGGTGCGAGCAATGCCATCACCAGGGCAGCGGTGAGGCGGTTGCGGGGGATGACGATCCTGTCATTCATACGGCCACCTGCGCTTTGGGGGACGCCAGAATGCTAGGACCTTCAGGAAAAAATAATTGTTGAGTTATTCGTTATTTCAGAAGTTTTTCTCTATCGGGTAAATGCCGTCCGATTTGCATCGTATATACGTAAGTCCCTGATTATCCCGGAAATATGCATACGTATGGGAATTGTGCAGGCGCCGTGAAAAAGAAGGGGCGCCATCATGGCGCCCCTTCACGGGTCCTGTGCCTTGCTTAATGCGGCGTCACTCGCGGATCCAGGTCTGCGACTTGCAGATGAAGGCGACGCAGCCGGAAACCTCCAGCTTCCTGCCGCCGTCGATCAGGGCCAGCTTGGACTTGTACACCTTGCCCTCGTCGGGCTTGAGGATGGTGCCGCCGGAATACTTGCCGCCGCCGTCGGCCTTCATCCCGCGGATGATCTCCATGCCGGTGATCGGCTTGCCCTTGCGGTCGTCGCTGCACTTGTCGCAGGTCGGGTTGGGGCGGCTGGGGTTGATCAGTTCGACGATCCGGCCGCTGAAGCTGCCGTCGGCGGCCTGGGTGATCTCGACGTAGGACTTGGGCTTGCCGGTTTCGCCGTCGATGGTCTTCCAGCGGCCGACGACCGGATCGGCGGCCGCGGCGGTCATCGAGGCCAGGGCCAGAAGCGGCAGGGCGAGGCCGGCCAGCAGGGTCTTGCGCATGTTTTCCTCCCGGATGCAGATGGCCTGCCGGATGCGGCGGGCCTGGCCTCTTATACCAGCATCCGCCCCCGTACGGCTGACCGGATGCGGACGCTGCGTGGCGCCGCCGGGGGCAGCCAAGCGGCGCGCATTCTTGTACCGTGGCGCGCTTAACCGATATCGAGCCGGTCGCCCGCGCCACCCGGGGCGGGGCCGGCCTGGCGTGACCTACACATGACTGCTGCTTCCCCCCTCCAAGACATCCTCGCCACCCTGGAAGACCCGGCCGGCGGCGGCCCGCTCGGTGCGGCCGTGCGTTGGGACGCGCGCCCGGGCGGCCGCGGCGCCCAGGTCCAGGGCACCACCGGATTCCCGTTTTCCGCCGCCTGGGCGGCCCAGCTGCAGGCGCGCGCCGAGGCGGCCCTGGCCGCCGCCGGCCAGGCGCTGGAAACGTTCGAACTGCGCCCGCGGATCGCCGCCCACGCGGTGCAGGGCGGGCTGGCCCCGCATCCGCGCATCCGCAACGTGGTCGCGGTCGGCTCGGGCAAGGGCGGCGTCGGCAAGTCGACCACCGCGGTGAACCTGGCGCTGGCGCTGCAGAGGCTCGGCGCGCGCGTCGGCGTGCTCGACGCCGACGTGTACGGCCCCAGCGTGCCGGCCATGCTGGGCCTGTCCGGGCGGCCGGAGAGCCCGGATGGCAAGTCGATCGAGCCGATGCGCGCGTTCGGCATCGAGGCCATGTCCATCGGCCTGCTGGTCGAGCAGGACACGCCGATGATCTGGCGCGGGCCGATGGCCACCTCGGCGCTGATGCAGCTGTTCACCGACACCCTGTGGGGCGACCTGGACTACCTGGTGGTCGACCTGCCGCCGGGCACCGGCGACATCCAGCTGACCCTGGCGCAGAAGATCCCGGTGGCCGGTGCGGTGGTGGTGACCACGCCGCAGGAGATCGCCACCCTGGATGCGCGCAAGGCCGTGGCCATGTTCAACAAGGTCGAGGTGCCGGTGCTGGGCATCGTCGAGAACATGGCCATGCACGTGTGCAGCAACTGCGGCCACGTCGAGCACGTGTTCGGCCACGGCGGGGCGCAGGCCATGGCCGAGCGCTACGGCGTGCCGCTGCTGGGCTCGCTGCCGCTGGACCTGCGCATCCGCGAGCAGGGCGACGCCGGCGCGCCGGTGGTGGTGGCCGCGCCGGACGCGGCTCCGGCCCAGGCCTACCTGGCCGCCGCGCAGGCGCTGGCCACCGCGCTGGCCCGGCGCCCGCGCGCCTCGATTCCGATCGCGGCCCGGCTGGCCTGACGCCCCGGTCCGCGCTTCCCGCCGCCGCGGCGGGAGGCCCCGGCCGGGCGCGGGTACACGCGGCCCGGCCGGCCCCCTACAATCGCGCGTTCACGCGCCTTGCCCCAGGGAACCACTGCATGAGCATCAAGAGCGACCGCTGGATCCGGACGATGGCCGAACAGCACGGCATGATCGACCCGTTCGAGCCCGGACAGGTGAAGCAGGTCGACGGCAGGCGCATCGTCAGCTACGGCACGTCCAGCTACGGCTACGACGTGCGCTGCTCGCGCGAGTTCAAGGTCTTCACCAACATCAACTCCACCATCGTCGACCCGAAGAACTTCGACCCGAAGAGCTTCGTGGACGTGGTCGGCGACGAGTGCATCATCCCGCCCAACAGCTTCGCGCTGGCGCGCACGGTGGAGTACTTCCGCATCCCCCGTGACGTGCTGGTGGTGTGCCTGGGCAAGAGCACCTACGCCCGCTGCGGCATCATCGTCAACGTCACCCCGCTGGAGCCGGAGTGGGAGGGCCACGTGACCCTGGAGTTCTCCAACACCACGCCGCTGCCGGCGCGCATCTACGCCAACGAGGGCGTGGCCCAGATGCTGTTCCTCCAGTCCGACGCGGACGACGTGTGCGAGACCTCGTACAAGGACCGCGGCGGCAAGTACCAGGGCCAGACCGGGGTCACCCTGCCGCGCACCTGAGCAGGCGCGCCCGCCGGCTTAGCCGCAGCGGGTGCCGTCGCCGCGGCGCAGCAGCCAGCCGGCGCCGACCGCGATCAGCGCCAGCGGCCACCAGGTGGACAGCACGCGGCCGGCATCGATGCCGATTCCGAGGTTGTCGAGCAGGAACAGGACGCCCAGCACGATCAGGACGAGGGCGGGAACCAGGCGACGGCACATGGCGGCTTCCTCCTTGGGGGATGGAGCGCATCTTGCGCCGCCGCCGGACCGGCGTCAGGTGACAGGCGTCAGCCACCGCTGCCGCCCCCTGTCACCGGCGGCCGCGCGGCTTACTTGCGCCGCAGCAGCATGGCCACGCCGACCACCACCAGGCCCGCCGGCCACCAGGTGGCCAGCAGCGCGCCCAGCCCCGTGTCGATCCAGCCCAGGTTGCGGGCCAGGAAGAACAGGCCCACGACGATCAGGACGAGGGCGGCGAACACGTTGGAACCCATGGGCGCGTAACCGGCAGTGGAAAGGGCGCCTATCCTAGCCGCGAACGCCAGTCCGCGGCAGACGCCGCCAGCGCCTCCGGGGCGTGCCGCACCGCGCTGCCGCTGCCCCACACCGGCCCCGGCCAGGCGGCGTCGCCCGGGTGCCGGCCGACCAGGTGCACGTGCAGCTGCGCCACCACGTTGCCCAGCGCGCCGATGTTGAGCTTCTCCACCCCGGGCGTGGCGCGCAGCGCCTGCGCGGCGCGGTTGAGCTCGGCCAGCAGCAGGCGCTGCTGGTTGCCGTCCAGGTCGATCCACTCGCGCGCCCCGGGCACCCGCGGCACCAGCAGCAGCCAGGGGAAGCGGGTGTCGTCCATCAGCCGCACCTGCGACAGCGGCCCGTCGGCGACGAACACGCTGTCGGCGGCCAGGCGCGGGTCCAGTTCGAACCCGCTCACTGCAGGTGCTCGGCGAAGAAGGCCAGGGTGCGCTCGCGCGCCAGCCGCGCGCTGGGCTTGTCGTAGGCCTTCGGATCGACCTCGCGGTTGAAGGCGTGGCCGGCGGGGTAGGTGTGGACCGGCATGCCCGGCAGCTTGAGCCGGTGCTGCTCCACCGCCTCCGGCGGGATCGAGGGGTCCTGCTCGCCGAAGTGGAACATCACCGGCGCCCTGGGGCTGGCGACCAGGGCCGGGTCGTCGAGGAAGGCGGTGTTGCGCGCGCCGTAGTAGCTGACCGAGGGCAGGCCCAGCCTCAGTGCGCCGAGCATGGCCAGGGTGCCGCCCCAGCAGTAGCCGACCGTGCCCACGGCGCCGCGCGGCTCGTTGAACGCGCCCAGGTAGCGGCGCAGGCGCTGCGCGGCCGCATCGAGGATCTGCAGCGCGGCGTCGAAGCCCAGTTCGCCGGCCAGCTTGCGGCCGTGGGCGAAGCCGGCCTCGTCGTAGCCCAGCTCCACGCCGGGCTCCACCGGGTCGAAGAACGCAGGCGCCAGCACCGCGTAGCCCTCGGACACGAAGTCCTCGGCCACCGCGCGGATGTGCGGGTTGACCCCGAAGATCTCCTGGATCACCACCAGGCCGCCGCGCGGCGCCGACGGCGGACCGGCCTGCCAGGTCGCGACCTGGCCGCGGGGCGTGTCGAGCTGGATCCATTGGCCCATGGCGTCGTCCTCGGTTGTGTGGGGGGGCGCCATTATGCGTCGCCCGGGCGTTCCGGCCGCGTCTGCGGGCGCGGTGGCCGGGGCGGGTATAATCGCGCGCCCCGCGCACCGGCCCGCCGGTCGCGCCCGCCCGCCGTTCCCGAGCTTCCCATGTCCGTGCACAACCCCAAGGTCGGCTTCGTCAGCCTCGGCTGCCCGAAGGCGCTGGTCGATTCCGAACGCATCCTCACCCAGCTGCGGGTGGAGGGTTACGACATCGTCCCGACCTACGACGATGCCGACGTGGTGGTGGTCAACACCTGCGGCTTCATCGACTCGGCCGTGGCCGAATCGCTGGACGCCATCGGCGAGGCGATGAACGAGAACGGCAAGGTCATCGTCACCGGGTGCCTGGGCAAGCGCTCGGAACTGATCCGCGAGCAGTACCCGGACGTGCTGGCCGTGTCCGGGCCGCAGGACTACGCCAGCGTGATGGAGGCCGTGCACAAGGCACTGCCGCCCAGGCACGACCCGTTCGTGGACCTGGTGCCGGACTACGGCATCAAGCTGACCCCGCGCCACTACGCGTACCTGAAGATCTCCGAGGGCTGCAACCACCGCTGCAGCTTCTGCATCATCCCGTCCATGCGCGGCGACCTGGCTTCGCGGCCGGTGGACGAGGTGCTGCGCGAGGCCGAGCGCCTGGTCAAGGGCGGCGTGCGCGAGCTGCTGGTGGTGTCGCAGGACACCTCGGCCTACGGCGTGGACCTGAAGTACGCGCCGGGCACCTGGCGCGGCCGCGAGTACGCCACCCGGATGAAGGCCCTGTGCGAGGGCCTGTCCGAGCTGGATGCCTGGGTGCGGCTGCACTACGTCTACCCGTACCCGCACGTGGACGAGGTGATCCCGCTGATGGCCGAGGGCAAGGTCCTGCCGTACCTGGACATCCCGTTCCAGCACGCCAGTCCGCGCATCCTCAGGCTGATGAAGCGCCCGGGCGCGGTCGACAAGACCCTGGAGCGGATCCAGCGCTGGCGCGCGACCTGCCCCGAATTGACCATCCGCTCGACCTTCATCGTCGGCTTCCCCGGCGAGACCGAGGCCGAGTTCGAGGAACTGCTGGATTTCCTCGACGAGGCCCAGCTGGACCGCGTCGGCGCCTTCGCCTATTCGCCGGTGGAAGGCGCGGCCGCCAACGACCTGCCCGGCGCGGTGCCGGAAGAGGTCAAGCAGGAGCGCCTGGCCCGTTTCATGGAGCGCCAGGGCGAGATCTCGGCCGCGCGCCTGGAGGCCAAGGTCGGCAGCGTGCAGCGCTGCCTGGTGGACTTCCTCGACGGCGAGCTGGCGATCGCCCGCTCCATGGCCGATGCGCCGGAGATCGATGGCACCGTGCAGATCCAGGACGGCCGCGATGCCGGCCTGCAGCCGGGCGAGTTCGTCGACGTGCGGATCATGGGCAGCGACGAGCACGACCTCTACGGCGAGGTCGAATACGCCGAAACCGGCGGCACCTCGCCACTGGCGCTGCGCGTGCTCTGAGCCCTGCGCGGGCGGCAACCTCGAGGGCGGCGCCGCAAGGCGCCGCTTTCGTTTCCGGGGAGCGCCGCCGCAGCTTGGCGGCGCGAATCCGGCGGCAGGCCAGGCCCGCCGCGGCCGATTTCCGGCCCGGGCTCTCCCGGCGGCCGGGAGCGGTGCGGGCCGTCGCCGCTCAGGGCGCCTCGTTGGGGACGGGGCCGGAATAGGCCAGGGTCAGCCCGCCGGGGCCGATGTTCATCATCCCGGTGATGCTCATCTGCAGCACGTGCAGGGAGACGCCGGCGCGCTCGCAGGCCTGGCGCAGCTCGCCCAGTTCCGGGGTCGCGTGCAGTTCGCCCATCGCCCCGGCGTAGGAGACGATCACGTGCGGGGTGTGCAGCTGGCCTTCGGCCACCCTGCGCGCGGCGTACCGGAACAGCTTGCCCCAGGCCTGGGCGCGGCCGCGGTACTTGCTCACCGGGTGGGTATCGCCCTGGTAGCCGCGGATGATCGGCTTGATGTCCAGCGCGCTTCCCAGCAGCACGCTGGTCAGGTGGATGCTGCGGTCGCCGCGCACGCGCGAGCGGGTGCGTGCATAGCCCAGGTCGTCGGGGATGTAGTAGGTGTAGGTGGTATCGACGATCCGCAGCAGCTCGGCGCGGACGTCCTTGGGCGACATCCCCGCCTGCAGCATGTCGCGCAGCGCCATCGCCGCGATGCCGGAGCCGGCGAACATGTTGCGGGTATCGATCACCCGGAACTGGAACGGCCGCCGCATCTCGGCCGCCTGGCGCAGGCCGCGGATGTGGTGCAGCGCCAGCGCGCTGCCCTCGCTGCAGGCCTCGTGGATCGGGCTGCGGGTGGAGGTGATGGTCAGGCAGTAGACCGAGTCGTAGTCCAGGGCGAAGCGCTCGATGAAGAAGTTCTTCATCTGCGCCGCGTCCAGCGGGATCGACTGCCCGGCCACGCCCTCGCCGTTGCCGTTCTCGCGCATGTAGCGCGCGCTGGCCTCCGGGTCGTGCTGGTCGATGTAGGTGCTGGCGCCGATCCTGATCGGGATCGGGATCACCGCCACGTCCGGGTCGGCCAGGAACTCCGCCGAGACGTCGACCGAGGCGTCGATCACGATGCCGGTACGGGCGCGATGGGTGCTGGGCGCGGGCGCCAGCGCAGCGGCCGGCGCGGCGGCCAGGCCGGTTTCAATAGCCGTCAAAGCACTTCCCCTGATGCGATTGCAGTCAGGCGGGAAGGTCGCCGGTCGGCGCGGGGGACGTCAAGCTGCGTCGCCGTATGGCCGCCGCCGGCGGCTCAGCCGTAGCTCACGTCCACCACCACGAAGCGCGTCGGGCCGCCGGGCAGCTGCGCCTCGACCTCGTCGTCGATGCGCTTCTTCAGCAGGGCACGGGCCAGCGGCGAGTCGATGCTGATATGGCCCTGGGCGGCATCGGTCTCGTCCGGGCCGACGATGCGGTAACGCATGCACTCGCCGGTGGCCGGGTTCTCCAGCTCCACCCAGGCGCCGAAGTAGACCGCCTCCGGGTCGGAGGGCACGGTATCGACCACCCGCAGGGCGGGGATGCGCTTGGACAGGTAGCGCACGCGGCGGTCGATCCCGGCCAGCTGCTTCTTGCGGTAGGTGTACTCGGCGTTCTCCGAGCGGTCGCCCTCGGCCGCGGCGGCGGCCAGCGCCTTCACCACTTCCGGGCGCTGCACCCGCCACAGGTCGTCCAGCTCGGCCTTGAGCCGGTCGTGGCCTTCGCGGGTGATCAGGGCGGTGCTTTTCTCGGGGGGCGGACGCCAGCGCGACATGCGGACAACCGATGGCTATTGCGGGGGCGTGATGCTAGCGCCTGGTGGCGTGGGCGGGGAGTCGGCGGTCGGCGCCGCTTGCGCGGCGCCGGGGCGCTCAACGCCGGCCGAAGATGCCGCCGAGGATGCCGCGCACGATCTGGTTGCCGATCTGCCCGCCGTATTTCTTCCCGGCCTTGCCGGCCACCGACTCGCCGATGCTGCTGCCGAGGCTGCGGCCAACCGAGCCGCCGACGTTGCGCGCGGTCTGCTTGGCCACCGTCTGGACCACGCCCTGGCGGCGCTTGGTGCCGAACAGGAACTCGCCGATCTTCTGGCCGATGCCGCCTTCGCCGTCCTGCTGCGCCGGCGGCGTGCCGGCGGGTGTGCCGGCCTGGACCCGCGCGGCCAGCAGCTCGGCCGCCGATTCGCGGTTGACCGGGGTGTCGTAGCGGGTACCGACCGGGCTGGCGGCGCGCACCCGGGCGCGCTCGGCCGCGGTGATGGCGCCCATGCGGCAGCGCGGCGGGGCGATCTTCGTCACCTGCACCGGCGCGGGGATGCCGCCGGCCTGCAGCGTGCTGACCAGGGCTTCGCCGGTGCCCAGCTGGGGCAGGGTGGCGGCCACGTCCAGCTTCGGGTTGGGCACGAAGGTCTGGGCCGCGGTCCTGACCGCCTTCTGGTCGCGCGGGGTGTACGCGCGCAGCGCGTGCTGCACGCGGTTGCCGAGCTGGCCGAGGATGTTGTCCGGCACGTCGTCCGGGAACTGCGAGCAGAAGTACACGCCCACGCCCTTGGAGCGGACCAGCCGCACCACCTGCTCGATGCGCTGGCGCAACGCCGGCGGCGCGTCGTCGAACAGTAGGTGGGCCTCGTCGAAGATGAAGGCCAGCTTCGGCTTGTCCAGGTCGCCCACCTCCGGCAGGCTCTCGAACAGCTCGCCCAGCAGCCACAGCAGGAAGGTCGAGTACAGCCGCGGCTTGAGGATCAGCTGGTCGGCGGCGAGGATGCCGACCACGCCGCGGCCGTCATGGTTGACCCGCATGATGTCGGCCAGTTCCAGCGCCGGCTCGCCGAAGAACTGTTCGCCGCCGTCCTGGGACAGGCGCAGCAGGGCGCGCTGGATCGCAGCCACCGTCTGCGCGCTGACCAGGCCGTATTCGGCCGAGACCGCCTTGCGCTCCTCGGCCACCAGGCCGAGCAGCGCGCGCAGGTCGTCCAGGTCCAGCAGCAGCAGGCCGCGGTCGTCGGCCAGCTTGAACACGATGTCCAGCACCCCGGCCTGGGTGTCGTTGAGCTCGAGGATGCGCGCCAGCAGGGTGGGGCCCATCTCGCTGACGGTGGTGCGGACCGGGTGGCCGAGCTTGCCGTACAGGTCCCAGAACACCACCGGGCTGGCTTCCGGCGCGTAGTCCTTCACGCCGATGGCCGCGGCGCGTGCGGCCAGCTTCTCGCCGCCTTCGCCGGCTACCGCGAGCCCGGCGACGTCGCCCTTCACGTCGGCCACGAACACCGGCACGCCGATGCGCGAGAAGCCTTCGGCCAGGGTCATCAGGGTCACGGTCTTGCCGGTGCCGGTGGCGCCGGCGACCAGGCCGTGGCGGTTGGCGAGCGCCGGCAGCAGGGTGACCGGGACGTCGTCGGTGGTGCCCTTGCCGAGCAGGATCGGGTCCATTGGGGCCTCGCGCGGTGGAATGGCCGGGATTCTAGCGGCGTCGGCGCGGGTTGCCCCTGCGCGGCGGCGGGGGCTACCCTGCCTGTCGCTTCTGGAACCCGCTGCCGATGTCCTCCCGTCCATCGTTGTCGCGGCCGTTGCTGGCCGTGTTGCTGTTCGCCTGCATCGTTCCATCCGCCTTGGCCCAGCGCGTCTCCGCGCGCGACCGGGCCGCCGCCGAGGCCCTGGTGGCCCGCATGGCCCAGGCCGAGACCCGCTTCCGCGCCGCCACCGTGCTGGCCGCCAACGGCGATCCGCGCGGTGCGGAGGAGGGCAATGCCGCGCTGGAGGACATGGAGGACGTGATCGACGCCTGCGTGAAGCAGCGCGGTTGCCCGCTGTCGGACCTGCTGGCCAGCTACAAGCGCCTGCTCAAGGAGGGCATCGACGACAGCGGCGCCGGCCCGGACGAGGCCGGCGAGGACGACGAGCTGCTGGAGGCCGACCCGGCGCTGGCCGCCGACGTGCCCGAGGCGGTACGCGCCGCGCGCCTGCTGGGCGACGACAGCCGCCATGCCTTCGACCGCATGGTCCGCTACAACCCGGCGATCCAGGCCGGCATCCGCCGCTGGCTGACCGACATGCGCCCGCAGCTGATGACCAGCTACGAGAACTACCAGGTCATGCGCCACCTGATGTGGCCGGAGTTCGAGAAGCGCGGCCTGCCGGAGGCGCTGCTGTTCGGCATCCTGGCCAAGGAATCCAACGGCCGCGTGCACTCGGTCTCGCGCGCCGGCGCCGCCGGGCCGATGCAGTTCATGCCTTCCACCGCGCGCCGCTTCGGCCTGGGCCCGGACGGCACCGGCTTCGACACCCGCTACGACCCGCGCGCGGCGGCCGAGGCCAGCGCCGCCTACCTCAACGAGCGCCTGCGCGAGCTCAACAACGACGTCGAACTGGCCCTGGCCGGCTACAACGGCGGCGAGGGCCGCGCGTTGCGCGTATACCGCGCCAGCGGCGGCTCCGGCTTCTGGAACCTGCGGGCCTACGAGCAGTTCCCGCCGGAAACCCGCGACTACGTGCCGATGGTGATCGCCGCGGCCTGGATCTTCCTGCACCCGCGCCAGTTCGGCGTGACCTTCCCGAAGGTGGAGGCCACCCCGGCGGCGCTGAAACTGGTGCGCCCGGCCAGCATCTACGAGCTGACCGTGTGCCTGGGCAACAGCGGCAACCGCGACGGCTACATGCGCACCCTGCGCAACCTCAACCCGCGCTTCGACGCCGAGACCGTGATCCCGGCCGGCACCGTGCTGGCGGCCACCGCGCGGGTGGCCCAGCTCTACCGCCGCCATTGCGAGGGCGGGGCCCGCGCCGAACTGGCCCATGCCCTGGTGACCGCGGACCCGAATGCGGCGCTGGAGGGGGCGGCGCCGCTGGGCAGCGTCGCGGTGGGCGACGTGACCCCGGTGCCGGGCGTGGCGACCACGATCGCCACCGGTAGTCCGCAGCCGGCGCGGCCCAAGACGGCGCAGGCGCGCACCTATACCGTGGCCCGTGGCGACACCCTGGGGCGCATCGCCCAGCGCCACGGCTGCCAGATCAAGCAGCTGGCGGCGGCCAACGGCCTCAAGGCCCCGGCCTACGCCCTGCGCCAGGGGCAGAAGCTGCAGCTGGTCGGCTGCTCGAAGTAGAGCGCTGCCCGTTGCGCATCAACGGTGCGGGTCGCGCACGTGGCCCGGGTAGCGAGGCGCACCCGGGGCGCCAGATGCCGGAGTCCCCGCCGCCGGTCAGCGCGCCAGGTGCGCCAGCGCCTGGCCCAGCCGCACCGGCGACTCGGCCTGCAGGCCCGGGGCCAGGGTGGCGGCGCCCGGCGGCAGCAGCACGATCACGGTCGAGCCGTAGTTGAAGCGCGCCATCTCGGCGAAGCGCTCCAGCACGATGCCCTTGCCGCGCCAGTCCTTGCGGGTGATGCCGTCGCCGTACTTCGGGATCTCCACGCCGCTCCAGACCGTTTCCACGCCCGAGACCAGCATCGCCCCGACCATCACCGAGGCCATCGGCCCGAAGCTGGTGTCGAAGTGGCACACCAGCCGCTCGTTGCGCGCGAACAGGCGCGGCACCGTGCGCACCGCGGCCGGGCCCACGCTGAACAGCCGGCCCGGCACGTGCACGGTCTCGCGCAGCACGCCGGTCCAGGGCATGTGCACGCGGTGGTAGTCGCGCGGCGACAGGTACACGGTGGCGAAGCTGCCGCCGGCGAACACGCGCGCGGCCTCGGCGTCGCCCAGCAGCTCGGCGGCGGTGAACGATCGGCCCTTGGCCTGGAAGATGCGGCCGTCGTCCTCGATCCGGCCCAGCTGGCTGATGCGGCCGTCGGCCGGCATCAGGATCGCGCGCGGGTCGGGGTCGGGCGTGCGTGCCCCCGGTTTCAGTGCGCGGGTAAAGAAGGCATTGAAGCTGGGATAGGCGGTCGGGTCCGGCTCGGCGGCCTCCTCCAGGTTCACGTCGAAGCGGCGCACCACCGCGTCGATGAAGCGCTGCTTGACCGCCGGGTTCTCCGAGTAGGCCAGTTGCCGCGCTAGCGAGGACAGCAGGCGGTGCGGCAGGGCCCAGGTCAGGTAGGTGCCGAGGCTCACTGCCCACGCTCCTTCGCGGTCAGCACCGCCAGGTCCTCGGCGATCGCCTGCGGCTTGAGCGGCGGCCGGATCAGGCCGGCCAGCCGGCCCTGGCTGTCGAGCACGGCGATGTTGGCCGAGTGGTCGACGCTGTAGTCCTGCGGATTCTCGTCGTAGGTCTTGCCAGGCACCTTCATGAACACGAAGCCCAGCGAGGTGGCGAACTTCTCCAGCGCCGGCACGTCGGCGGTGGCGGCCAGGGTGTCGGGGTGGAAGGCGTGGGCGTACTCGCCGGCCTTGGCCGGGGTGTCGCGCTCCGGGTCCACCGACACGAACAGCACGCGCGGGCGCACCGCCTCCGGCAGCGCCTCCCACTGCTTCTGCGCCGCGGCCAGCTCGGCCAGGGTGGTGGGGCACACGTCCGGGCAGAAGGTGAAGCCGAGGAACACCAGGGTCCAGTGCCCGGCCAGCTCGCCCGGCAGCAGCGGCGTGCCGTCGGACTGGCGCAGGTTGAACGGCGGCAGCTCGCGCGGCTGCGGCAGCAGGGTCACCGCCTGCAGCGCAGGGCCGGCGGGCGCGGCGGGGCGGTCGAGCAGCTGGCGTGCGACCAGCAGCCCCAGCCCGGCGGCGAGCGCGGCGGCGAGGATGTAGCCGAAGGTGCGGTTGAACATGGCGTCAGCGTCCGTGGGGCGTGGCGTCGGGCCGGCCATGATAGCCGTTGCGGGGGAAAAGGCGGCCGTTGCCCTATAATTCCCGGCCCTTTCCAGCCGGCGCCGCAGGCGCGCACACCCCCATGACCGACGCCGACGTGGCCAGCGAGCTGCACACGATCATCGACCTGATCCGCTATGGCGGCAGCCGCTTCAACGAGGCCGGGCTGACCTTCGGCCACAGCTACGACAACGCCATGGACGAGGCCACCCAGCTGGTGCTGCACGCGCTGCACCTGCCGCACGACCTCAGCCCGGTGTACGGCCAGTCGCGCCTGACCTCGGCCGAGAAGGCAAAGATCCTGGAGCTGTTCCGCCGCCGCATCGAGGAACGCATCCCGGCGGCCTACCTGACCGGCGAGGCCTGGTTCGCCGGCCTGAGCTTCAAGTCCGACCCACGCGCCCTGGTGCCGCGCTCGCCGATCGCCGAACTGATCGAGCGCGGCTTCGAGCCGTGGCTGGGCGGGCGCGAGGTGCGCCGCGCGCTGGACCTGTGCACCGGTTCGGGCTGCATCGCCATCGCCATGGCCCACTACAACCCGGACTGGCAGGTCGACGGCGTGGACATCAGCGACGACGCCCTGGCCCTGGCCGCGGAGAACAAGGAGCGGCTGCACGCGACCAACGTGGAGTTCGTGAAGTCCGACCTGTTCGCCGGCCTGGCCGGTCGCCACTACGAGCTGATCGTCACCAATCCGCCCTATGTCACCGACGCGGAGACCGACGCCCTGCCGCGCGAGTACGACTACGAGCCGGAGCTGGGCCTGCGCGCCGGCCCGGACGGGCTGGACCTGGTGCTGAAGATCCTGCGCGACGCGCCGCTGCACCTGAGCCAGGACGGCCTGCTGGTCTGCGAGGTGGGCGAGTCCGAGCAGCACCTGGTCAAGCTGCTGCCAGAACTGGACCTGGCCTGGATCGAGTTCAAGGTCGGGCAGATGGGCGTGTTCGCGGTCGAGTGCCGCGAGCTGATCGCGCACAACGCGCGCATCGCCGAGCTGGCCGCCGCGCGCGGCTGAGGCTCCGGGAAAGCGCGCCGCGGGTCCATGCCCGGGGCGCGCCGGCCGGGTCGCCGGCCGCGTCTAAGCCGTTACCGCGGCAACGTTTTTTTCCCGCTGCTGACGCGCTGCAGCAGGCGTCGCGATATGCGATGCTTGGCGGCCTTGTAGAGGTACAGCGCGGGGCGCGTCTTGAGCAGCAATACCTTCGGCAGGCTGCTGTCGGTCACCACCTTCGGCGAATCGCATGGCCCGGCCATCGGCTGCGTCATCGACGGCTGCCCTCCCGGGCTGGAGATCGCGCCGGAGGAGTTCGCCCACGACCTGCAGCGCCGCGCCACCGGCAAGACCCGCCACACCTCGGCGCGGCGCGAGGCCGACGAGGTCGAGATCCTGTCCGGGGTGTACGAGGGCCGCACCACCGGCACCCCGATCGCGCTGCTGATCCGCAACACCGACCAGCGCAGCAAGGACTACGCGAACATCGCCGCGCAGTTCCGCCCCGGCCACGCCGACTACACCTACTGGCAGAAGTACGGCATTCGCGACCCGCGCGGCGGCGGCCGCAGCTCGGCGCGCGAGACCACCATGCGCGTGGCCGCGGCGGTGATCGCCAAGAAGTGGCTGAAGCAGCGCCACGGCGTGACCGTGCGCGGCTTCATGGCCCAGATCGGCGACGTCGTCCCGGCCGGCTTCGACTGGGACGCGGTGGAAGCCAACCCCTTCTTCTGGCCGCATGCGCCGCAGGTGCCGGAGCTGGAGGCGTACATGGACGCCCTGCGCAAGTCCGGCGACTCGGTCGGCGCGCGGGTGACCGTGGTCGCCGACGGCGTGCCGCCGGGCTGGGGCGAGCCGGTCTACGGCAAGCTCGACGGCGAGCTGGCCGCGGCCCTGATGAGCATCAACGCGGTCAAGGGCGTGGAGATCGGCGACGGCTTCGGCGTGGTCGCGCAGAAGGGCACGCAGCACCGCGACCTGATCGCCCCCGACGGCTTCGCCAGCAACCACGCCGGCGGCATCCTCGGCGGCATCTCCACCGGCCAGCAGATCGTGGCCTCGATCGCGCTCAAGCCCACCTCCAGCCTGCGCCTGCCCGGGCCGACCGTGGACGTGCACGGTAATCCGGTCGAGGTCATCACCACCGGCCGCCACGACCCGTGCGTGGGCATCCGCGCCACCCCGATCGCCGAGGCGATGGTCGCCCTGGTGCTGATGGACCAGGCCCTGCGCCACCGCGCCCAGTGCGGCGACGTGGGCGAGGTCGGCCCGCGCATTCCCGCCGGCGCCGGCGCGCTGGGCGAAGGGCAGGGGAGCTAGGCACGCGGCCATGGCCAGCCAGCGTCCGCGCGTATGGGTCTCGCAGCCGCTGTTCGACGACATCGTCGACCAGCTCGCGGCCCATTGCGACGTGGACGCGGTGCGCGAGGTGACCGTGCACGCGCCCGCCGACGTGGCCGCGGCCCTGCGCGAGGCCGACGGCGCCCTGGTCACGCTCAACGAACGCATCGGCGCGGCCGAGCTGGCGCAGGCCCCGCGCCTGCGCGCGGTGGCCAACGTCGGCGTCGGCTACAACAACCTCGACATCGCCGCGCTGGACGCGGCCGGCGTCATCGCCACCAACACCCCGGACGTGCTCACCGAGACCACCGCCGACCTGGGCTTCGCCCTGCTGATGGCGGCCGCGCGCCGGATCAGCGAGTCCGAGCGCTGGCTGCGCGAGGGCCAGTGGCGGCAGTGGTCGTTCTCGACCATGCTCGGCGCCGACGTGCACGGCAGCACCCTGGGCATCCTGGGCATGGGCCGGATCGGCCAGGCCATCGCCCGCCGCGGCCACCACGGTTTCGGCATGCGGGTGCTCTACCACAACCGTTCGCGCCTGCCGGAGGACGTGGAGCGCGGCGTCGGCGCCCGCTACGTGGACCTCGACACCCTGCTGGCGCAGGCCGACCACCTGCTGCTGGTGCTGCCGTATTCCCCGGCCAGCCACCACATCATCGACGCCGCCGCGCTGGCGAAGATGAAGCCCACCGCCACCCTGGTGAACATCGCCCGCGGCGGCCTGGTCGACGAGCTGGCCCTGGCCGATGCCCTGGCCCATGGCCGCCTGGCCGCGGCCGGCTTGGACGTCTACGAGGACGAGCCGCAGGTGCGCCCGGAACTGCTGGCACTGCGCAACGTGGTGCTGACCCCGCACATCGGCAGCGCCTCGCTGGCCACGCGCCGGGCGATGGTGCAGCTGGCCGTGGACAACCTGCTGGCCGCGCTGGACCTGGGCCCGGATGCCGGCCGCCCGGCCACCCCGGTCACCGCGAAGAAAACCACCGGCGCCATTGCCGGTGCGGGGAAAGACGCGACCGGCAAACGATAGGGAACCTCCGCCCGCGCCACGCAGCACGGCGCCCACCCTGGCAGAGGTTCCCCGAACCCGGCCCCGCGCATCGCGCTCCTGCTTTCCGAATACCAGTCACCAATCACGAACCACGGACATTCCAATGAGCAACGCAGAACGCCGCTTCACCGTCGCAGTCGTAGGCGCCACCGGCGCGGTCGGCGAGACCATGCTGAACATCCTGGCCGAGCGGAACTTCCCGGTCGCCGAGATCATCCCGCTGGCCTCCGAACGCTCGGCCGGCGGCGAGGTCGAGTACGCCGGCCGCAAGGTCAAGGTGCAGGACCTGGCCACCTTCGACCCCAAGGGCGTGGACATCGCCCTGTTCTCGGCCGGCGGCAGCGTGTCCAAGGAATACGCGCCGAAGTTCGCCGCCGCCGGCGCGGTGGTGATCGACAACTCCTCGGCCTTCCGCTACGACGACGACGTGCCGCTGGTGGTGTCCGAGGTCAACCCGGAGGCGGCGAAGAACCGTCCGCGCGGCATCATCGCCAACCCCAACTGCTCGACCATGCAGATGCTGGTGGCCCTGGCCCCGCTGCACCGCGAGTACGGCATCGAGCGCATCAACGTGGCCACCTACCAGTCGGTGTCCGGCGCCGGCCGCTCGGCGCTGGATGAGCTGGGGCGCCAGACCGGCGCGCTGCTCAACTTCCAGGATCCGGACCCGCAGCGCTTCCCGGTGCAGATCGCGTTCAACCTGATCCCGCACATCGACGACTTCCTGGACAACGGCTTCACCAAGGAGGAGATGAAGCTGGTCTGGGAGACCCGCAAGATCCTCGGCGACGACAGCATCCAGGTGAACCCGACCGCGGTGCGCGTGCCGGTGTTCTACGGCCACTCCGAGGCCGTGGCGATCGAGACGAGGAAGAAGGTCACGGTCGAGGCCGCGCGCGAGCTGCTGGCCCGTTCGCCGGGCGTGGAAGTGGTCGACGAGCGCAAGGCCGGCGGCTACCCGACCCCGGTCACCCACGCCTCGGGCAACGACCCGGTGTACGTGGGCCGCATCCGCGAGGACTTCTCGCACCCGCGCGGCCTGAACCTGTGGATCGTGGCCGACAACATCCGCAAGGGTGCCGCGCTCAACGCGGTGCAGCTGGCCGAACTGGTCGCCGCCGGCGGCTGATCCGGACGGCGGCGTCCCTTGCCGCCGCCTCCTGCACCACGGCAAGGCCGGGGCTCCATGCCCCGGCCTTTTCGTTGGGCCGGACCTGGATGCGTGCCGGGCTGCAAAGGGGGCTTGGCCCGGACAAGGCCGCAGTTTGCATCCGCGCAAGCCGCCTGGCCGATGCGGGCTTGCCAGGCCGGCGACGCAGGCCCCGCCCTGGGCCGCTGCGCCTGGGCCGGCCATGCCGGTCCCGGTCGCAAACGCGTGCCGCGGGCAGCCATGGGTGGCCGCGCGATTGCCGCAAGGCCCGGGGGAGGGGGAACGGCCGCTTCCGGCCGGGCGGGGCGGCCGGCTGCAAGCGGGCGTTCCGTGCCGCGCCGGACGGTTCCCGGGCTGCCGGCGCTGCGGTGGGAACGGCGAAACCGCTATAGTTCGCGCCATGGAAAAGAGGGGACAGGGCGCGTGGCGCCCGTTGCAATGGCTGGTGGCGACCGCCCTGTTGCTGGCCAGCAGCAGCGCACTGGCGCTGGGCCTGGGCCAGATCCGGGTGCTGTCCGGGCCGGGACAGCCGCTGCTGGCCGAGATTCCGATCATCTCCAACCAGCCCGGGGAGCTTGAGAACGCGCGGGTGCGCCTGGCTTCGGCCGAGACCTTCGCCCGCGTCGGCCTGCAGCCTCCGACCGGCCTGGTGCGCGACCTGCAGTTCGCGATCAGCGCCGACGCCCACGGCCGCGCCGTGGTACGCGTCACCAGCAGCGCCCCGGTCGACGTGCCGGCGGTGTCCTTCCTGGTCGAGGTCGACTGGGGCCAGGGCCGCCTGGTGCGCGAATACTCGGCACTGGTGGAGGCGCCGCAGAGCGCGGTGGCGATCGAGGCCCCGGTGATCGAGGCGCCGCAGGCACTGCCTTCGGACATGATCGTGCGCGCGCCCGAGCCGCTGCCGCCGCCTCCGCCGGCGCCCGTGGAACCGGCGCCTGCGCCGGCCCCGGCACGGGCTCCGGCTGCGGCCATCCAGCCCACGGTGGCGGCTGCCCCCGGCGAGACCCTGGCCCGGGTCGAGCGCGGGCAGACCCTGTCCCACGTGGTCGCCGCCATGGACCGCGGCGGCTACAGCCGCGAACAGGCGATGGTGGCGCTGCTGCGCGCCAACCCCGAAGCCTTCATCGGCGGCAACATCCACCGCGTGCGTGCCGGCGCGGTGCTGCGCATGCCGGGCGCGGAACACTATGCCGACGCGGCCACCGCGGCCGCGCTGGTGCGCGAGCAGACCGCGCAGTGGCGCCAGCTGGCCCAGCCGGTGCCGCAGCCGGCGGTGGCCGGCGCACCGGAGCAGCAGGGCACCATCGGCGACAGCGCCGCCGCGGCTCCCGCCCCGGCAGCGGCCGCGGCTGCTGCCGGCGCGCGGCTGGAGATCGCGCCGGCGGTGGCGGCCGAGGGCACGCAGGCGGCGACATCCGGACTGGGCAGTGGGGGCGAGGGCGACATGCTGGCTAACGAACAATTGCGCCAGGCGCAGGAAGACCTGGCCGCCCGCGAGTCGGAGGTGCAGGAGCTGCGCAGCCGGGTCGAGGAACTGGAAAAGCTGCAGCAGCAGCAGATGAAGCTGATCGAGCTGAAGGACAGTGAGCTGGCCGCGGCGCAGCAGCGCCTGGCGCAGATGGAACAGGAATCCGCGCACAGCGGCCTGGGTCTGTGGCCGCTGGTCCTGCTGCTGCTGGCGGCGGCCGCGGGCGCGGCCTGGTGGTTCGCGCGCCGGCCCAAGCCGCTGCCGATCCCGGTCGGCCGCGGCGCCGGCTTCGATGCCGCCGCGCTGGCCGCGGCCGCGCCGTCCACCCACGTGCCGGCCGACCCGGTGGTGCCGGTGGAGGCGCCGGAACTGGAACCGCATCCGGTCGAGCCGGAGGCGTACGTGGACGAGCAGGCCCCGGAGCCGGACGTGGAACCGGAGCTGCCGCTGCGCCACGACGACCTGCCGCCGCCGGCACCGGCCGCGCGCGAGTCCGCGGCCCCGGCCTGGCACGACGACGCGTCCGCTTTCACCCCGCTCAACCCGGCCCCGGCCGGGCGCGAGCGCCTGGAGCTGGCCGTGGCCTACCTGGACCTGGGCGACGTGGACACCGCGCGCACCCTGCTGCGCGAGGTGCTCGCTGGCCAGGATCCGGCCGCCCGCGACGAGGCGGCGCAGCTGCTTCGCGAGATCGGCTGAGCGGCGATGCGCTACGCGCTGGGCGTGGAGTACGACGGCGGCGCCTTCCAGGGCTGGCAGGGCCTGGGGCCGTCCGGGCCGCCGACGGTGCAGGCCACGCTGGAGCGCGCGCTGTCCTCGGTGGCCGACCAGGAGATCACGGTCAGCTGCGCCGGGCGCACCGACGCCGGGGTGCACGCCGAATGCCAGGTCGTGCACTTCGACAGCACCGCCGAGCGCGATCCGCGCGCCTGGACCCTGGGCGTGACCGGGCGCCTGCCGCCGACCGTGTGCGTGCGCTGGTGCGTGCCGGTGGACGCGGGCTTTCACGCCCGCTTCTCCGCCCGCGCCCGACGCTACCGCTACACCCTGGTCAATCGTCCGGTGCGGCCCGCGCTGTACCGCGCCACGATGGCCTGGGAGCGGCGCCCGCTGGATGCCGATGCCATGCACCGCGCGGCCCAGGCGCTGTTGGGCGAGAACGACTTCAGCGCCTTCCGCACGGTGCATTGCCAGGCACCGCATGCACGCCGCAACCTGCAGGACATCCAGGTCCGCCGCAGTGGCGAAACCGTCACCATCGAGGTACAGGCCAATGCGTTCCTGCACCACATGGTCCGCAACATCGTCGGTTCGCTGCTGGAGGTGGGCGCCGGTGCCCAGGACGAGGGCTGGATCGCCCGCCTGCTCGCGGGGCGCGACCGCACCCTGGCCGGGCCCACAGCGCCGCCGCAGGGCCTGGTCTTCCTGCGTCCCCTTTACCCCGCCGAATGGGGCCTGCCGGAGGAGGTGACGCTGTGAGCCGAGCGCTGTACCGCACCCGCATCAAGTTCTGCGGCATGACCCGCCCCGGCGACGTGCGCCTGGCCAGCGAGCTGGGCGTGGACGCCGTGGGCTTCGTCTTCGCCGAGGGCAGCCCGCGCCAGGTGACGCCGATGGCGGCGCGGCAGCTGCGCCTGGCGATGGCGCCGCTGGTCAGCGCCGTGGCGCTGTTCCGCAACAACAGCGCCGAGGAAGTGCGCGAGGTGGTGCGGCAGATCCGCCCGGCGCTGTTGCAGTTCCACGGCGACGAGGACGACGCGTTCTGCCGTGCCTTCCGGGTGCCGTACATGAAGGCCATTCCCATGGGCGACGGCAGCACCTGGGACGCGCAATCGCTGCAGCAGCGCTGGCCCAACGCGGCCGCCTTCCTGTTCGACAGCCATGGCGCCGGCGGCTCCGGCGGCAGCGGCAAGGCGTTCGACTGGCGGCGCCTGCCCACCGGCCTGCACCGGCCGTTCGTGCTGGCCGGCGGCCTGGACCCGGACAACGTGGCCGAGGCCATCGCCGCGACCCTGCCTTGGGCGGTCGACGTGGCCAGCGGCATCGAACTGTCCCCGGGCATCAAGGACGGCGACAGGATGCGCCGCTTCGTCGCCGAGGTGCGGCGCGCGGACTGCGCCGAACTGGACTGAGCGGCACGCGAGGGCGCAGGCCAGCCGCGCAGCCGTGCCAGCGTCCGCGCGTGCATTCGGGCCGAAGAGCCGTCTGTTGCTCCCGCCGTTCCATGCGCTGCCGCGCGTCGCGCAGGCATGAGCGCCCTGGACAAGCGCAACGGTAGCCGCGCGCCACTGCCTGCCCGCCATCGGCGCGTACGCGAGCCTGCGGCCGCGTGGGCGGTTCCCCTTCGTAGCGCAAGGCGCCGGTCCGGATGCTTCGGGCCGGATCAAGCGCACCTTGCCAGGGGCGCCCGGACAATGCATCTGCTGCCCCGCTCCTGAGGAACGAGGACGGGAGACTGTTGCCCGCACCCGTTGCCGGGTGATCGCAGCGGGGCGGGGTTGGTGGCCGCACAGGCGCTCGTGCAGGCAGCCGCGGGTGCGGCCGTTCGGCGCGCATCGGCCAGGCAGGCGATGCTCCGCGCCGGAGCCATCGCGCCGCGCGATCGGCGCCTGCTCAGGCGCGGCGGCGGCCCTCCACGCCCTGGACCTGGACCTCGGCCATTTGCAGCAGCAGTTTCTGCACCGGGCGGCTTGCCAGGCGGTAGGCGTGCAGCAGGCGGCGCTCGGCCGGATCGTGCACCAGTTCCGCATCCACCGCAGGCAGGTCGTCGCTGCCGTCGTAGGTGAGCGGACCGCGCCCGGTGGCCAGCCATTCGAAACACACGCCGGTGACCTGCGCCAGGCGTTCGAGCCTGGCCGTCGCCGGCTGCGCGCCCACCGCGCATTCCCAGTTCGCCACCGCGCCGCGGGTGACGCCGAGGAGTGCGGCCAGCGCCTCCTGCGACAATCGGGCCCGCTGGCGCGCAATGCGGATTCTCATCGAGAGATTCATGCGTTCCCTTCCTGCCCTGTCCGTGGCATTGGCTTGGAGCCTAGCCCTGCCAAATGCGATTGCGCAACCGGCGCAAATGCAAGCGATTCTGGCTGCATTTCGTGCAGTTTCGCTTGCACCGCCTGGTGCGTTGCTTGTGTGACGCGGCGCGAGGCCTGCGCCGCAAGCGGCTTTGCACGTGCCACGCACCATCGTCGGGCTTGTCGTCGCAAATCCCGGCGGGCAAGTATCGGGACGAAGCGGGTGCGCGTTGCGTCATCTTTGTGACGCGGCGCACATCGAGCGCGAGGGGAGAGGGATGAAGGAGTCATCTGGTACCCACGAAGCGCCGCGCGCCGCGCGCCGCGCGGAGCGCGGCAGCCATCCGGCGCACATGGACGGCGCGGGCCCTGGCAACGGACACGGACGCGGCATGAGCCAGGAACTGTTCCGCAGGGAAGCGCTGGAGGCGCGTCGCGGCAGCTGGCTGGGCGCGATCTCGCTGGCCCAGCCGCTGCGGCTGTGGCTGCTGACCGCCGCCGCCGCCGCGGTGGCGCTGGCGGTGATCCTGTTCCTGCTGTTCGGCACCTACACCCGGCGGTCGCCGGTGGTGGGCCAGCTGGTCCCCAGCGCGGGCATGGCCACCGTGGTGGCGCCGGCCACCGGGGTGGTGGTGGCCGCCCACGTGCAGGAAGGCGCGCGCGTGCAGGCCGGCCAGGCGGTGGCGGTGGTGGCGGTCCCGCGCGCCACGCGCGCCGCCGGCGACACCAACGCCGCCCTGGAGGAGCGCCTGCGCCGCCGCCGCGAGAGCCTGGAATCGGCGCACGCGGCGCAACTGGCGCAGCTGGAAGCGCAGGAATCCGGGCTGCGCGTGCAGCTGGCCACCGCGCGCCAGGAACTGGCCCAGGTGGAGGCGGAGATCCGCACCCGCGAGGAGCAGATCCGGCTGGCGCGCGAGACCCTGGACCGCCTGCGCCAGCTGCAGGACGAGCGCTACGTGAGCCTGCTGCAGATCAAGCAGCAGGAATCGGTGGCGCTGACCCAGGTCGGCGAGATGCAGGCGCTGCAGCGCCAGGCCGTGTCCACCCGGCGGATGATCGCGCAGCTGCAGCAGGCGCTGGCGGAGATTCCCGGCCAGCGCAGCGCCGGCGAGGCCTCGTTCGCGCGCGAGCTGGCGGCGCTGGAGCAGGAGCTGGTGGAGACCCAGGCGCGCGGCGAGCTGGTGCTGACCGCGCCGATCAGCGGGGTGGTCGCCACCCAGCTGATCAAGCCGGGCCAGTCGGTGCAGGCCGGGCAGCCGCTGCTGTCGGTGCTGCCGGGCGAGGGCACGCTGGAGGCGGAACTGCTGGTGCCCAGCCGCGCGATCGGCTTCATCGAGCCTGGCGACGCGGTGATGCTGCGCTACCAGGCCTTCCCCTACCAGAAGTTCGGGCACCAGCGCGGCACCGTGGACCGGATCAGCCGCAGCGCGCTTGGTCCGGGCGAACTGGCCACGCTGACCGGCAACGCGCAGGCACCCGAGCCCTATTACCGGGTGACGGTGACGCTGCCGGCGCAGGCGATCCGCGCCTACGGCCGCGCCGAGCCGCTCAAGCCGGGCATGGTGCTGGACGCGGACATCCTCGGCGAGGAACGCACGCTGATCGAATGGCTGCTGGAGCCGCTGTGGTCGGTGCAGGGACGGGTTGCCGGTTGAGCGGCGGCGGGATCCGGCGCGCGCGGGCGCGCCGGCGGTGGACGGAGAAGGCGATGCGGATGTGGCGGCAACGGCAGGAAAGGATGGCGGCGGCGCGCTCGGCAGGGCAGGCGGCGGCGCGCGCGCCGGCGTGCCGGCTGCGGGAGGGCGGGCGCGCATGCTAGGCCGTTCCCCGCGGGTGGTGCTGCAGGCCGAGGCGGCCGAATGCGGACTGGCCTGCCTGGCCATGGTGGCGTCCGCGCATGGGCACCAGACCAGCCTGTCCGAGCTGCGCCAGCGCTTCCCGCTCTCGCTCAAGGGCGCGCGCCTGGACCAGCTGATCCGCATCGCCCAGCAGCTGGGTTTCGCCACCCGTCCGCTGCGGCTGGACCTGGAGGAACTGGACAAGCTGCGGCTGCCCTGCATCCTGCACTGGGACTTCAACCACTTCGTGGTGCTGGCGCGGGTCGACCGCTCCGGCGTGGTGCTGCTGGATCCGGCCAGCGGCGAGCGCCGGGTGTCGCTGCGCGAGGCGTCCGACCACTTCACCGGGGTGGCGCTGGAGCTGGGCCCGGCGGCCGAGTTCCGCCCGCGCAAGGCGCCGGCCTCGGTCGGCGTGCGCCAGCTCACCGGCCCGGTGCGCGGGCTGTGGGGCGCGCTGGCGCAGATCCTGGTGCTGTCGGTGGCGCTGCAGGTGTTCGTGGTGCTGGCGCCGTTCTTCATGCAGTGGGTCGTGGACCAGGTGCTGGTGTCCGCCGATCGCGACCTGCTGACCGTGCTCGGCCTGGGCTTCCTGCTGGCGCTGCTGCTGCAGGTCGGCATCGGCCTGCTGCGCGGCTGGTCGGTGGTGTACCTGTCCACCCGGCTGGGCCTGCAGTGGATGGGCAACGTGTTCGCCCACGCCCTGCGCCTGCCGCTGGACTTCTTCGAGAAGCGCCACCTGGGCGACATCACCTCGCGCATGTCCTCGGTGCAGGCGATCCAGCGCACGCTCACCACCAGCTTCGTGGAGGCGCTCATCGACGGCCTGATGGCCGTCGTCACCCTCGGCCTGATGCTGCTGTACAGCTGGAAGCTCGCCCTGGTGACGCTGCTGGCGGTGGCGCTGTACATCGGCATCCGCGCGCTGGCCTACCGCCCGGTGCGCGACGGCACCGAGCGCCAGCTGGTCGCCGCGGCCAGGCAGCAGACCCACCTGCTGGAATCGCTGCGCGGCATGCAGAGCCTGAAGGTCGCCGGCGAGGAACCGCGGCGGCGCGCCGCGTACGAGAACCTGATGGTCGACACCGTCAACCACGAGGTGCGGCTGGCGCGCATGGGCCTGGGCTTCAACAGCGCCAGCCAGCTGGTGTTCGGCATCGAGCGGGTGGTGGTGATCTGGATCGGCGCGGTGCTGGCGCTGCAGAACGTGCTGTCGGTGGGCATGCTGATCGCCTACCTGGCCTACAAGGACCAGTTCGCCACGCGGATGGCAGCGCTGATCGACAAGTGGATCGAGTTCCGCATGCTGCGCCTGCATGGCGAGCGCCTGGCCGACATCGTGCTGACGCCGCCGGAGGACGAGCGCGAACGCTCGGAACTGCCGCCGCCGCCGGATACCCGGATCGAGGTCGAGGGGCTGTCGTTCCGCTACGGCGACGCGGAGCCGTGGGTGATCAGGGACTGCAGCTTCACCATCGAGCCTGGCGAGTCGGTGGCCATCGTCGGCGCTTCCGGCTGCGGCAAGACCACCCTGGTCAAGCTGATGCTGGGCCTGCTCCGGCCCACCGAGGGAAGGATCTGCATCGGCGGCTACGACATCCAGAAGGTCGGGCCGCGCAACGTGCGCGCGATCGTCGGTGCGGTGATGCAGGACGACCAGCTGTTCGCCGGCAGCATCGCCGACAACATCAGCTTCTTCGACCCGCAGGCCGACCAGGCGCGGATCGAGGAGGCGGCGCAGCTGGCCGCCATCCACCACGAGATCGCGGCCATGCCGATGGGCTACCACGGCCTGATCGGCGACATGGGCAGCTCGCTGTCCGGCGGGCAGAAGCAGCGGATCATCCTGGCGCGTGCGCTGTACCGCAAGCCGAAGCTGCTGTTCCTCGACGAGGCCACCAGCCACCTGGACGTGGCCAACGAGCGCCTGGTCAACGAGGCGGTGAAGGGCCTGGCGCTGACCAAGGTGATCGTGGCCCACCGCCCGGAAACCATCGCCAGCGCCGACCGCGTCCTGGTCATGGACCAGGGGCGGATCGTGCAGCAGCTGCGCCACGAGGTCGTCGACGGGCGCTTGGTGCCCGTGCCGTGCTGAGAGTGCCCGGGCCGGTGCGGCCCGGGCGGCATACCGTGGTGTGCGGAACACACCGGACAGGTACGCGTTCCAGGAGGAACACATGCGGAAGCTGGCGCAGATGGAAATGGCCCGGATCGCGGGCGGGGTCGGCGAACCGGACGAGTCCCCGCACCTGCCGCTGCCGGGCGGCATCTCCGAGGCCGAGTGGCAGCAATGGCTCGACTTCTTCGAAGAGCAGGCGCGGCGCAACCAGCCCAGGCCCTGAGGCGGGGCGCGGCGCGAGAGCTGCGGCCCGCCGGATGTGTGGTGCAACCGTCAACCCAGAGGAGCACAGGAATGCGCGAGATCGAAAGCGGAGAGGTCGGGCAGGTGGTGGGTGGACAGACCTGGCCCTGGCCTCCCGAGCCGCCTGATTACCCCCGTCCGGAAATTCCCGAGTGGGGCGACATCCGGCGCGAACGGATAGAGGCACGGTTGAAGCCGTGAAGCCGTTCGTTGGTTGGCTGCGGCCGGCATGCCCGCGCGACGCGGATGCCGGCACGGCCATCCCTGGTGCACTAGGACTTCGAGGAGATCGCCAATGCGCGTGATGGAACAGGCAGAGATCGGAAAGGTGGCGGGCGGGGCGGGCGAGGAAGCGCCCCCGCCGCAGCCGTGGACGGGCGTGTCCGATACGGGGTGGCAACTGCTGCTCAACCTGCTCAGGGAACAGGAGCGCCGCTACCGGCAGCATCGCTGACCGGCGCGGATCACTTTGGCAATCGAACGGGAGAAGAGGAATGCGTGACCTGTACCGCGGGGAATTCCCGCATGTCGGCGGTGGCGAGCTGGTCCGGGTGCCGCCGCCGGATCCGCTGGCGGGCTACCTGGATCGCGCCCAGCGCGAGCTGGAATGGCTGCTGGAGCAGTACCAGCAGGTGAAGCCGGTCGCCCCCTGACCGGCTGCCGGCGGGTGCGCGGACCGGCCCGACTGCCGGTCCGCGCGACCGCTGCATCCGTGGCTGCATGTGGCCGTCCCGCCCGGGGCGGCCTCGATCAACGGAGGACGAGATGCGCGACATGACCCAAGAGGAACTCCGCCATGTAGTCGGCGGCCTGGTCGTAGTGGCGCCCGGCTACAAGCCGCCGGGGCGCGACGATGCCACCGAAGCCTGGCTGGACTGGCTGGCCCCCAGTCCCACGCCCGAGCCGCGGGAGCGTTCGGCGGCGGCCTGAGGCTGCTGCGGTCCGTAGGCGGGGATGGCCGAGGCCCTCCCCGCGGGCGGCTTGCGGGATGAGTGGGGCTTTCCGGCTGAAGCAGCGCCGCTGGCAGTCGGGTGAACCCGGCATGCAGCCGGGGACGCGGCCCGGTAGTACCTGGAACCCTGGCTTCATGCGGGGGGATCCGACCCAAAGCGCCGGTTTGTTCCTGCGCATCGGTGCAGGTAAATCCGATTGATCTTGCCGGGCAGCGCCATAGTATTCCGCGAGGACCGTACCCAGGAATCAAGGATGGATCCTTGATCCGCGACGCCGGATGCGTCATGCAAGGAGGCAAGAAAGCCCGCCACCTTCATCAACGTGTACGGCGCTTGATTGAAGGGCCGGGGCGGGCGGTGCCTGCCCCGGCTCCAATGGACGGAGGCATGGGGGCAGCATGACTCGACCGCCTATCCCCAAACTGGTTGCGGAAAGTGCATGCGCGAGCGCGGTCAGCCTCGCCGGTGGCGCCAGCTTGGCTTTTGCCTTTGGCGCGACAGGCAGCACCGGTTCTGTCGGCGAACTTCAGTCTCCCGAGGGGTGGCGGGTGTTCGGGTGGGTGCTGGTCAGCCCGCTGCTGGAAACCCTGGTGATGGGGGCGTTGCTTTCCTGGATATTCCTGCCAAGGACACGCAGCAGCGCGCTGGCAATCCTGATGTCGAGCGTGGTCTGGGGTCTGGTGCACGGGCTCGCCGACTGGATCAGCGGCATCGCGAACCTGGCCAACTTCGCGGTGTTTTCCTTCGTATATGTCAGGTACCTGAAGTTCGGTGCGGGCTGGGCGGTGCTTGCTGCCTCCATCACGCATGCCATCCACAATTCCGTGGTGGCAACGCTTCTGGTGTTGTAGTGGTTCCTGCGCCAGCCCGGCGTGCCGGACTCAGTGGTCCAGTTGCTTCCGCAGCCATGTGGTGAACGGCGCGATCCGCGCATCGCCTCCACCGCGCAGCGTGCATAGCGCCCAGTAGCCGTCGGTTTCGGTAAAGCCCCAGGGTGCGACCAGGCGGCCGGCGCGCAGGTCGTCGGCGACCAGTTCCTGCGGGGCGATGGCCACGCCCAGGCCGGCAGCGGCGGCTTCCAGCAGGTAGTAGAGATGGTCGAAGCCGGTGCCCAGGCGCAGGGCTTCCGGATCCAGACCGTTGCGGCGGGCCCATTCCGGCCACGCCGAGGGCCGCGAGGCGGTGTGCAGCAGCGCCTCCTGCAGCAGCGCGGTGGCGGGAGCACCCTGCAGCCGGGCATGCGCTGGATGTCGCGGGCTCAGCACCGGCCCGATGCGTTCCGGCGCCAGCCGGTGCACGTCCCAGCCGGGCGGCCAGGGCGGGGTGCCGATCAGGAGCGCGGCGTCCATCCCGGTGAGCGCCGCATCGGGCGTCGCCTCGCTGGCCGCCAGGTGCAGGCGCAGGTCCGGCAGCTCGGTCGCCAGCTGCTCCATCCGCGGGATCATCCAGCGTGCCAGCAGGCTGCCCGGGCAGCCCAGCACCAGGGCGGAGGCCGCCGCCGGCGAGCGCAACTCCGCCCAGCTCCGGCGCAGCGGCTCGAACGCGGCGGCCGCGGCCTCGCCCAGGCGGCGACCAGTGGCGGTCAGCGCCAGCCCGCGGCCGTGCCGGGTGAACAGCGGGGTGCCCAGCGCGTCCTCCAGCAGCTTGACCTGGCGGCTGACCGCGCCGTGGGTCACGTGCAGCTCCTCGGCCGCCGCGGCCATGCTGCCCAGGCGGGCGGCGGCCTCGAAGGCGCGCAGGGCATTGAGCGGGGGCAGGTCGCGTGACATGTGAGTTTTCCTGACGTGTCGCGCCAGACTTTATCGCTTTATGGGCGGCATGTCGTGCGTTAAGGTCAACCCACCTTACATACCGTCAAGCCGATGAGCGCCCCCATCCAGGACTTCCACGCCTATCCCGACGCCAGTGGCCACTTCGGCCAGCACGGTGGCCGCTTCGTCGCCGAAACCCTGATCGGCCCGCTGCAGGAACTGGCCGCCGCCTATGACGAGGCCAGGGCCGACCCGGCCTTCCAGGCCGCCTTCGAGAAAGACCTGAAGCACTACGTCGGCCGGCCTAGCCCGATCTACCACGCCGAGCGCCTGAGCCGGGAAGTGGGCGGCGCGCAGATCCTGCTCAAGCGCGAGGACCTGAACCACACCGGCGCGCACAAGATCAACAACACCATCGGCCAGGCCCTGCTGGCCGCGCGCATGGGCAAGAAGCGGATCATCGCCGAGACCGGCGCCGGCCAGCACGGCGTGGCCAGTGCCACCGTGGCCACGCGCCTGGGCCTGGAGTGCGTGGTGTACATGGGCGCCACCGACATCGAGCGGCAGAAGATCAACGTCTACCGCATGAAGCTGCTGGGCGCGACCGTGGTCCCGGTGACCTCCGGCTCGGCCACGCTCAAGGACGCGCTCAACGAGGCCATGCGCGACTGGGTGACCAATGTGCAGGACACCTTCTACATCATCGGCACCGTCGCTGGCCCGGACCCGTACCCGCGCATGGTGCGCGACTTCAATGCCGTGGTCGGACGCGAGGCCCGCGCGCAGATGCTCACCGACTACGGCCGCCTGCCGGACGTGATCACCGCTTGCGTCGGTGGCGGCAGCAACGCCATCGGCCTGTTCCATGCGTTCCTCAACGACAGGGACGTGCGCATCGTCGGCGCCGAGGCCGCGGGCGACGGCGTGCACACCGGGCGCCATGCGGCCTCGCTGTCGGCCGGGCGTGTTGGCGTGCTGCACGGCAACCGCACCTACGTGCTGTGCGACGACGACGGCCAGATCATCGAGACCCATTCCATCTCCGCCGGCCTGGACTACCCGGGCGTGGGCCCGGAGCACGCCTTCCTGCAGGACAGCGGCCGCGCCGAGTACGTGGGCGTGACCGACGAGGAGGCGTTGGGGGCCTTCCACCGGCTGACCCGCACCGAAGGCATCCTGCCGGCGCTGGAGTCCAGCCACGCGGTCGCGCAGGCGATCAAGCTGGCGCGCGAGCTGCCGAAGGACGCACTGGTCCTGTGCAACCTCTCCGGCCGCGGTGACAAGGACGTGCACACCATCGCCGCGCGCGAGGGCATCCAGCTGTGAACCCGGCGCCGGCCGCGCTGGCGCCGAACCGCATCCACACCGCGCAAACGCGCCACCGGCGCGACGCAACCCACGGGCGATCCATGAGCCGCTTCGAAACCACCTTCTCGCGACTGCGCGCCGACGGGCGCAAGGCCCTCATTCCCTTCATCACCGCCGGCGATCCCGCGCTGGAGGCGACCGTGCCGGTGATGCACGCGCTGGTCGAGGCCGGCGCCGACTGCATCGAGCTGGGCGTGCCGTTCTCCGATCCGATGGCCGATGGCCCGGTGATCCAGCGCAGCTCCGAGCGCGCGCTGGCGCGCGGGGCGACCGTGGCCTACGTGTTCGACTGCGTGCGCCGCTTCCGCGAGCGTGACGCGGACACGCCGGTGGTGCTGATGGGCTACCTCAACCCGGTGGAGATCCGCGGCGCGGCCCGGTTCGCCGCCGAGGCGGTGGCCGCCGGCGTCGACGGCGTGCTGCTGGTGGACCTGCCGCCGGAGGAAGCGCCGCAGTTCCAGCCGGCGTTCAACGAACTGGGCCTGGCCCTGGTGATGCTGGCCTCGCCGACCACCTCTGACGAGCGCGCGGCCATGCTCAGCGCCAGCGCGCAGGGATACCTGTACTACGTCAGCTATGCCGGCGTGACCGGCGCCGACCGCCTGGACACGGATGCCGCCAGCCGCCGCCTGGAGGAACTGCGTGCAGCGGCGAAGGTGCCGGTGGTGGCCGGCTTTGGCATCAAGGACGCGGCCAGCGCCAAGGCGATGGCGGCCGGCGCCGATGGCGTGGTGGTCGGCTCGGCGCTGGTATCGGTGCTGGCCGAAGCCGCCGATGCGGACGATGCCGCCGCCCGCGCCCGCGCCTTCCTCGCCCCGCTGCGCGCCGCAATCGACGCCGGCTGAACGACGGCGCGGCACATCACGTCTTCGGGGCGGTCCCGACCGTGGCCTCGTTCGGCGCTCGCGCATACCCCTGGACAAGGCCCCGGGCCGCATCCAGGGCGGGCGCGCGTCAGCCCTGGCGTTGGACGCCGGGAGCCCTGGTGCGCTTCGCTTGGCCGGGCTGCGAATCCGTCCACCAGCGCTCAGGCCGGCAAACGCCAGCACCCGATGGCTTGCTCCTCGAACCGCCCGCAAGCCACGCCCGCCACTACGGGCGTAGCCAGTGACGCCCGTATCAACCCGAATCCCGAATCCCGAATCCCGAATCACCAATCACCAATCACCAATCACCAATCACCAATCACCAATCACCAATCACCAATCACCAATCACCAATCACCAATCACCAGTCCCGGATCCCGAACCCCACCAAACAGATCGCGCGCGGCCTCCTGCGGCGGGATCGCGCCTTCCAGCTGCAGCAGGAAGCGCTTGGTCGGCAGGCCGCCGCCGAAGCCGGTGAGCGAGCCGTCGGCGCCAATCACGCGGTGGCAGGGCAGCACGATCGGCAGCGGGTTGCGGCCGTTGGCCGCGCCGACCGCGCGCATCGCCGCGGGGCGGCCGACGCGCATCGCCAGCTGCGCATAGCTGATGGTGCTGCCGTAGGGGATGTCGGCCAGCGCCAGCCACACCTGGCGCTGGAACAGCGTGCCCTGCGGCGCCAACGGCAGGTCGAACTCGCGGCGCTCGCCGTCGAAGTACTCCTGCAGCTGGCGCCTGGCCTCGCCAAGCACCGGGTGCTCCTTCGGCACCCAGCCGAGCCGGCGCTGCGGATGGCGGTTCTGCGGAAACTCGATTGCGTGCAGTCCCGCATCGGAGGCGGCCACGGTCAGCGGGCCGACCGGGCTGTCGAACCGGCAGTAATGGATGGCGCTCATGGGATGACCTCCGCTTCGGTGCCGGCACGGGAGGCGGGCAAGGCGGCCTCGCGCCAGAGATGGATGACGGCGTACGCACGCCAGGGGCGCCAGGCCTGCGCGCGCTCGCGCAGCTGGCGGGTGGACAGGCGCGTGCCGTCGCCGGACGCGGCCTTCTGCAGCACCAGGTCCTCGGCCGGGAACGCGTCCGGATGGCCGAGCGCACGCAGGGCCAGGTACTGCGCCGTCCATGGGCCGATCCCGGGCAGGGCGCACCAGGCTTCGACGAATTCCTCCAGGGTCTGTTCCGGGCCGAAGCCGACCTTGCCCTCCAGCACCGCACGCGCGATCGCGCGCAGGCTGGCGATGCGCGCACCGGTCAGGCCCAGGCCGTCCAGGTCCGCCGCGGCCAGGGTGGCCGCGTCCGGGAACAGCCGGTCCAGGCCGGGTGCGGCGTCCAGCGCCACCTGCGCGCCATGGCGCTGCACCAGGCGCGCGGCCAATGTGCGCGCGGCGGCCACGCTGACCTGCTGGCCAATCACCGCGCGCGCCGCGATCTCCAGCCCGTCCCAGCCGCTGGGCAGGCGCAGCCCGGGTCGCTGGCGCAGCAGCGGCCGCAGGCGCGGATCGGCCCCAAGCACCGCGGCGATCGCGTTCGGGTCGGCATCCAGGTCGAACATCCGCCGCACCCGCTGCACCGTGTCCGCGAGCCGGGCCGGCGCCACGCCGTGCAGTTCCAGCCGCAGCGCATGCACCGGGCGCGCCCGGGCCGATGGCCAATGGCTGACCCGCAGCCAGGCCGGCGCGCTGGCGTCGCCGACCACGCGCGCATAGGACTGACCATCCACCCGTTCCACCCCGGGCAGGGCGCGGTCGCGCAGGAAATCCAGGATGGCCGCGAAGTCGTACGGCGGCCGGTAGCCCAGGCGCAGTACCAGCGAACGGTCGGCCGCCAGCGCCGGGCGCTGCTGCAGGCTGCGGCGCAGTTCGCGCGGCGCCATGCGATAAGCCTCCTGGAACGCGGCATTGAAGCGGCGCAGGCTGCCGAAGCCGGCGGCCAGCGCCACCTCGGTGACCGGCAGCGTGGTCTCGGTCAGCAACTGCTTGGCGAACAGCAGGCGGCGGGTAACGTGCACGCCCAGTGGTGCCGCGCCCAGGCGCTGCACGAACAGCCGCCGCAGCCGGCGCTCGCCGACCGCCAGCCGCTCGGCCAGGGCCGCCACCGGATGCTCGGCCAGGAAGCCCTGCTCGATCAGCGCCAACGCCCGCGCCACCAGCGCATCGCCACGCCGCCAGGCGCCGTCCTCCGGCGCCAGCTCGGGGCGGCAGCGCAGGCAGGGGCGGAAGCCGGCCGCCTCGGCCGCGGCGGCGCTGGGGTAGTAGTCGACGTTGGCCGGCAGCGGCGGCGGCGCCGGGCACACCGGCCGGCAATAGATGCCGGTGCTGCGCACCGCGGTGAAGAACAGCCCGTCGAACCGCGGGTCGCGGCTGAGGCGGGCGCGTTCGCATACGCGCGGATCGGGCAGGGCGGCGACGGAGGACATGCGCGCAGGCTAGCACCGGCGCCCGGGCCCGACTGGCCGTTTCCGGACATCAAAGCGGACGCCGCCGGCACGGCCCGGCCGCCGGCGGCGCCGCGGATCAGGGCGCCTGCAGCGCCGGCAGCAGGGTTTGCGGGTTGCCGTCGCCCGGCTGCGGCTGCACGCCCACCAGGCGCGCCAGCAGCGGGTAGACGTCGACGTTGTCGAACACCGGCAGGCGCAGGCCGCGGCGGAACGCCGGGCCATGGGCCAGGAACACCGCGCGCATCGACGGAAGGTCCGGGTCGTAGCCGTGCGCGCCCGCGTCGCGGCGGCCTTCGGCATTGCGCCGTTCGATCATCGCCCGCGGCAGGGCGTTCCAGCCTTCGTCCATCTGGCACACGATCGGCGGGATGCGCGGGTGGCTGCCGTAGTGCAGGCGCGCCGGGATGCGCTCCTTCTCCCAGCACTGGTACTGCGCGTGGCGGCCGGGCAGGCGCGCGCGCAGCACGTCCCCGTATCCGGCGCGCGGCACCAGGCCGATCACCTGGCCGATGCTCACCACCTCGGCCTCCTCCATCGCGGCGATGTCCTCCACCGCGAGGAAGTTCCGGGCGTCGGCCATGCCGTGGTCGGACACCACCACCACGTTCGGGACCACGCCGGCGGCCTCCAGTCGCGCCAGCAGCTGGCCGATGGCCGCGTCCACCGTGCGGATCGCCGCGCGGGCCTGTTCCGAGCCGGGGCCATGGTCGTGGCCGGCGCCGTCGACCATCTCGAAGTACATCGCCACCAGCCCGGGGCGCGGCCCCTGCGGCGTCGCCACCCACGCGGCAACCCGCTCGACGCGCTCGTCCAGCGGGATGTTCGCGTCGAAGGCCTGGCCCTGGCGCGGCAGCACGCCGTCGCGCTCGGCGGTGGCGCCCGGCCAGGCCCACACCGCGGTGGCGATGCCGGCGCGCTCGGCCGTGGTCCATAGCGGCTCGGCCTGCCACCAGCCGGCGACCGTGGCCGCCTGCTTGTCCGCGACCACGAAGCGGCCCAGCTGCGGATCCTTCATCGAGTTGTGGACCACGCCGTGGTGGTCCGGGCGCAGGCCGGTCACCAGGGTGTAGTGGTTGGGGAAGGTGAGCGCCGGGAAGGACGGGCGCATGCCCTCGGCCTGCACGCCTTCGCGCGCCAGGGCGTCGAGCACCGGGGTATCGCCGCGGCCGAGCGCATCGGCGCGCAGGCCATCGACCGAGACCAGCAGCAGCGGGGTGTACGCCGGCTCCTTGGCGGTGCGGGCGGGAGCGGCCGCGCAGGCGGCCAGGGAGAGCAACAGGAACAGGAAGGCGCCGAGGCGCGGCAAACAGGACATCACATGGGGAGAGGGCAAAACAGGTGCGGAAGCTTGGCAGATGCGCGTTGCCGTCCGCCAGCCTTGACGTGCACCGGCCAAACCGCGCCTGAGCGGTTCCCGAGCGCCGGCTGAAGCAGCCCGCGCTCCCGCCGGCGCGGCTGCCGCCGCGCGCGTTATAACGGGGGCGTATCCATACGGAGCGCCGACCCGATGCCGATCCCGCGAGCCGCACGCCTCCCGGCCCTGGCCATCGCGCTGTGGCTGGCCCTGTCTCCGCTGGCCCAGGCCCAGTCCGTCACCCCCGACCGCTACCGCCAGCGTGCCGGCGACCAGGACACCCGTGCGCAGACCTGGGAACGATCGCGCCAGGCCGCGGAGCAAGCCCGCCAGCAGCAGCTGGACGCCAGCCGCCGCGCCGCCGCCGAGCGGCATCGCCTGGCGCTGGAGGACAACCGCCGTCGGATGGAGGCCGACCGCGCGCGCGCCGAGCGGCGCATGCTGCACGCCGCCTCGCCCGAACAGCGCGAGCGCTACCGCCAGGAGTTCGAGGCCCGGCGCATCCAGTACGAACGCGAGCGGGAGGAGATCGAGCGCGCCCGCGAGGCCGAGGAGCGCCGCCTGCAGCGCCAGCAGGAAGCGCCCCGCGCCGGCCACTGAGCCACCGCGCCCCGCGCTGCACAACGGGCCGGCGCGGGGCCGCTGCGATAATGCCGGCACCTTCCATCCAGGTGTACCGGCATGTCCGATCCACGCCACGATCCCTCCCGTGTCGTCCGCGCGCCGCGCGGCAGCCAGCTGACCTGCCGCAGCTGGCTGACCGAAGCCCCGTTCCGGATGCTGCAGAACAACCTCGACCCGGACGTGGCCGAGCGCCCCGAGGACCTGGTGGTGTACGGCGGCATCGGCCGCGCCGCGCGCGACTGGGAATGCTTCGACGCCATCCTCGCCACCCTGCGCGAGCTGCGCGACGACCAGACCCTGCTGGTGCAGTCCGGCAAGCCGGTGGGCGTGTTCCCGACCCACCCGGACGCGCCGCGGGTGCTGATCGCCAATTCCAACCTGGTGCCGCACTGGGCCACCTGGGAACACTTCAACGAGCTCGACCGCAAGGGCCTGATGATGTACGGGCAGATGACGGCCGGCTCGTGGATCTACATCGGCTCGCAGGGCATCGTCCAGGGCACCTACGAGACCTTCGTGGAGATGGGCCGCCAGCACTACGGCGGCGATCTCACCGGCAAGTGGATCCTGACCGCCGGCCTGGGCGGCATGGGCGGCGCGCAGCCGCTGGCGGCGACCATGGCCGGTGCCAGCATGCTGGCCATCGAGTGCCGCCAGGACCGCATCGACTTCCGCCTGCGCACCGGCTACGTCGACGAACAGGCCACCGACCTGGACGACGCGCTGGCGCGCATCGGGCGCTACACCAAGGCCGGCCAGGCCCGCTCGATCGCGCTGCTGGGCAATGCCGCCGACGTCCTGCCGGAACTGGTGCGGCGCGGCGTGCGCCCGGATGCGGTCACCGACCAGACCTCCGCCCACGACCCGCTGCGCGGCTACCTCCCGCAGGGCCTGACCGTGGCCGAGTGGGAGGAGGAGCAGGAGGTGGTGCCGGAGCGCGTGCAGGAACTGGCCCGCAGGTCCATGCGCGTGCACGTGGAGGCCATGCTCGCGTTCCAGCGCATGGGCGTGCCCGTGTTCGACTACGGCAACAACATCCGGCAGATGGCCTTCGATGCCGGCTGCAAGGACGCCTTCGACTTCCCCGGCTTCGTGCCGGCCTATGTGCGTCCGCTGTTCTGCCGCGGCGTTGGCCCGTTCCGCTGGGTGGCCCTGAGCGGCGACCCGGAGGACATCGCCAGGACCGACGCCAAGGTCAAGGAACTGATACCGGACGACCCGCACCTGCACCGCTGGCTGGACATGGCCGCCGAGCGCATCCGCTTCCAGGGCCTGCCGGCGCGCATCTGCTGGGTCGGCCTGGGCCAGCGCCACCGCCTGGGCCTGGCGTTCAATGAGATGGTGCGCAATGGCGAACTCAAGGCCCCGGTGGTGATCGGCCGCGATCATCTGGACAGTGGCAGCGTCGCCAGCCCCAACCGCGAGACCGAGGCCATGCGCGACGGCAGCGACGCGGTCAGCGACTGGCCGCTGCTCAACGCCATGCTCAACGTCGCCGGCGGCGCGACCTGGGTCAGCCTGCACCACGGCGGCGGCGTGGGCATGGGCTACTCCCAGCACTCCGGCGTGGTGATCGTCTGCGACGGCAGCGAAGCCGCCGACCGCCGCATCGAGCGCGTGCTGTGGAACGACCCCGGCACCGGCGTCATGCGCCACGCCGATGCCGGCTATGACATCGCCATCGACTGCGCGAAGGAGCAGGGGCTGCAGCTGCCGATGGTGGGGCGGTAGGGGCGCCCGGCGCCCGGGTGGCGGCGGGTACGGCCGTGCCGGTCGTTCCCGTCGCTTCAGTGGTCGCCAGGTTGCCGAATTGCCCGGAATGCCGGAGGGACTGAGGGACTGATGGACTGAGGTCAAGGCACGGCGGCGGTCGCCGGGGCGCCCTGGCGTGTGGCCTGCTGCCGTCCCGCCCCCGGTCCTGGCCCTCGCGGGCCAGCACCTCCTCCTTTACCTCCCGGCAGCCGGCACACCCATGGCGCTTCTGGCGTGGCGGGACGCGGGACGGTGGTGCGGGGCAGCCTCGACCTGGGGGGCAGCCGGCCGGGTAGAGGCCAGAAACGGTTGATTGCGTGATTCCCACCCGGCGATGAGTGGCAATCGCTGGCGCGCGAGCGATTTCGATACGCGAACGAATGGAAATCAGTGGCCGTCGAGCAGTTTCCATACGCGGATGAATGGAAATCACTGGACGCCGAGCGGTTTCCATACGGCGACGGGTGATCAAGACTGGCGCGCCAGCGATTTCCATACGACGGTGAATGGAGATCGCCGGCGTCCTAGTGATTTCGATACGCGCGCGCATGGAAATCAGTCGACTGCCAGTGATTTCCAGTCGAGGCCCAGTGGCAGACACTGGCGCGCACCCGGTCACAGGGCGCGCGTGGGGCGGGCGAGGGGTCAACGGTCCAGCGGACTGAGCACACCGAGCGCGCCGCGGTTGAGCACGTGCGTGTAGATCTGGGTGGTGGCCACGTCCTTGTGGCCCAGCAGCTCCTGCACCGTGCGGATGTCGGCGCCGGACTCCAGCAGGTGCGTGGCGAAACAATGGCGCAGGGTGTGCGGGGTGACCGGCTTGTCGAAGCCGGCCTCGCGCGCCGCCCGGCGCACCGCCGACTGCAGCACCTTCTCGTCGATATGGTGGCGCCGCCTCACCCCGTCGCGCGGGTCGACCGAAATGCGCGTGGCCGGGAACACGTACTGCCATCCCGGCTCCGCGGCCGCGTTGGGATACTTGCGTGCCAGCGCGTGCGGCAGGTGCACCCGGCCCAGGCCACAGGCAAGGTCGCGTGCATGCAACAGGCGCACCTCCGCGAGCTGGCGCATCAGCGGCTCGCGCAGCGCGCCTGGGAGCACCGTCATCCGGTCCTTGCCGCCCTTGCCATCGCGGATGGTCAGCTCGTTGCGCTCCAGGTCCACGTCCTTGACCCGCAGCCGCGCGCACTCCATCAGGCGCAGCCCGCTGCCGTAGAGCAGCCCGGCCATCAACGCCTCCCGCCCGGACAGGCGCTCCAGCAGCCGCACCACCTGCGCGCGCGACAGCACCACCGGCAGCCGCCGCGGCCGCTTGGCACGGACCACGTTCTCCATCCACGGCAGCTCGATGCCCAGCACCTCCCGATAGAGGAAGAGCAGGGCGGCCAGCGCCTGGTTCTGGGTGCTGGCGGCCACGTTGTCCCGCGTCGCCAACCCGGTGAGAAACGCCTCCACCGCCGCCCCGTCCAGCTCCGCCGGATGCCGCGGCAGCCACGCCCGGACATACCGGCGGATCCAGTACAGATACGCCTGCTCCGTGCGCAGCCTGTAGTGCTTCAGGCGCAAACGCCCCCGCACCTGGTCCAGCAACCGGGGCGTCCCGTCCCGTGCTACACCCCCTGATATCGCGGTCTGCTCGCCCTCATAAGACATATCGCGGCCTCCTTGCCGTCGAAACCGCAAGGGTGCCGCGGCGGCCAGTGGGTCACCATCAGGCAAATGCCTGATTCGAGTAAGACTTCGTCAATTGACGCGGTAAGGGACCCAGCCGCAGACTCGGGGCTACACCCCGGTTTGGGGTCTACTGGTAGTTAGGTGCCAAGGGGAAAACTTCGCATGTCGTGGTTACTGATTCTGGTCGTCTTGGTAGTTCTCGTTGTTGTAGCGCTCGCCGCAGCAGCTAAGTCCAAGACGGCTGCGAGCGGAGCCGTTAGCTTCCCGTACGAACCAGCCAAATTTCTGTTTTCCGCGGCCGAGCGCTCCTTCCTTGGCGTGCTAGATCAGGCCGTCGGCCCTGAGCATCGAGTTCTTGGCAAAGTGCGGCTCGCAGACCTTGCGAAGGTAAAAGGTGGCCTGAGCAAGTCGGCCCGGCAAGGTGCACTCAACCGTGTGGCGGCCAAGCACCTCGATTTCGTTGTGTGTCGCGCCACCGATTTGTCGGTCGTTTGCGCCTTCGAACTCAATGATCGCTCGCACGCCAGCCAGCGGGCTCAGGCCCGCGACGAGTTGGTGGCACAAGTCTGCCAAACCATCGGCCTTCCGCTAGTTACTGTCCCGGCCAAGCAGGCATACTCGGTTCAAGAGGTGCGCGAGCAATTTCTGGCGGCCGTCAGCCGGGCACCGGTGGTTGCGCAGGTTGGCACCTAACAATTCGTCCAAGCCGACGCCGCTTCGCGGCGCGGCTTAACTCAGGCGTTAGCCGTCACAGGATAGTGCATGGCAAAGGTGTCGAAAGTTCTCTTCGTAGATACGAACATCTGGCTCGACTTCTATCGGAGTCGGAACGACGCGAGTATTAGCCTCCTCAGGCACTTGGAGCAGGTTTCTGACCACATCGTTGTTACGTATCAGCTGGAGGCGGAGTACAAGAAAAATCGCCAGGCCGCGATTCTGGAAGGAATGCAGGATCTGAAGCCGCCTCAACAGGTCCCGCGGCCCGCCCTGTTCTCCGACGCCCAAGCCAGTGCGGTGCTAAACAAGCACCTCAAGGAAGCGGACAAGCGAGTTAAGGCGTTGAAGGCGAAGCTGGCCAAGGTTCTAGAGAACCCCGGGGTGCACGATCCCGTATATCAAGTCTGCCAGCGGGTATTCCATCGTGATTCGCCACTCGTCCTCACCAGAGAGGACCCCCGGCGACGCGCCATCCGGTCAAGAGCATTCCGACGTTTCCTGCACGGCTGTCCGCCCCGGAAGAAGAACGACACGTCTATTGGAGATCCATTCAACTGGGAGTGGATGATCGAGTGCGCGCGCGAGCGCAATGCAGAGCTGGTCATCGTTACCCGAGACTCGGACTACGGGGCTACGCTAGAGAACAAGTCCTTCATCAATGACCACTTGCGGCAAGAGTTCAGTGAGCGAGTGAGTAAGAAGCGAAAGCTACTGCTGTACCCTCGTCTCTCTGAGGCTCTTAAGCACTTCAGTGTTAAGGTCACCCCCGCAGAAGAGAAAGCCGAAGCCGAGATCGTAGAAGCGACTCCAGTCGCCGCCAGTCGTACGATCAACATCCAGGGTTCGGCCGTACTGAACTCCATGCTAAAGGAGTTCCTGCTCAAGAATTATGCATCCCGCTTTGATCCAGAAGCCCAAGGTGAAGGCGGCGAAGGTGACGGCTAACAATTCGTCCAAGCCGACGCCGCTTCGCGGCGCGGCTTAACTCAGGTGTTAGGCGCACTTGAAGGGGGTCGCATGTTCGGGTTCGGAAACCGCAAGAAGTACAACGGCGCCGTGGACGTCGAGCTCAACAACGAGTACCAGATTGCTACTCGCGACAATCCGAGCTTTCCGGGCATGCTGGCGTACCTCGAGCTCATCGACAACGCCTGGAACGCCAGAATGTCCGAGGATGAGGGCGCGCTTTACATCGCAACCTTGTACTACTGCGGCATTCTCAAGAATGGGCTTCACGCAGAGGCAAGCGCTCTGCACTCGCGCATTCAATCCGTCGTCAGTTTTGGCCTACCCAAAGGCATGATTTCGCAGGCTCGCTGGGCAAAGTTTTCCGGCGCAATTCAGCAGGCCAATCAAGAGGCTGGCATCGCGTGAATGCGCCTAACAAGTCATTCAAGCCGACGCCGCTTCGCGGCGCGGCTTAATTCAGGCGTTAGGTGGCCATGGGACTCTTCGACTTCCTCAAGAAGAAGGCTGCTCCGCCTGTCGAGGCAGAAGAGAGCTTCGAGGAGTTCGCCGCCCGCCTTCAGGCTGATTTTTCCAAGAACGATCACCTGGGCAAGGC